>CENP01215606.1_pt1 | contig 33040 bp, 33 predicted proteins | sample 361281 | NCBI WGS metagenome assembly CENP01 (sample SAMEA2591122, study PRJEB7988) | marine metagenome | biome: marine biome (ENVO:00000447); feature: deep chlorophyll maximum layer (ENVO:xxxxxxxx); material: saline water (ENVO:00002010), including plankton (ENVO:xxxxxxxx) | depth 70 m | reverse complement strand
ATAATGGTGAACATTGTAAAGGTTCACAAAAAGAGTGTCTCCATTTAGGTGGAATTTTTTTCAAAGTTTTTTCAATTTCATTTACATCATTATAAGCACAAAATATTGTTGATCCTGTTCCGGAAAGCTTAAAAGAGCTACTTTCACATAATTCGTGAAAAATTGTTTTTATCTCTTGATTTTGGTCAAGAAAAATAGGCAAAAAAGAGTTTTCTTCATTGATAAGAATCAATTCCTGAGCGCTTTCATTTAAATCATCCCATTTAGAAAAAAGTTCTTTAGTTGAGGAATGAATTTGAGGAAATAAAAGTAAATATTTATCATCAATATATTTTTTTTCCTCTATCAGTATTTCACCTGTACCAGATGCAAATGCATTTTTTCCAAAAATAAAGAAGGGCACATCTGCCCCCAGTTTTTCTCCAAGTTGCATGAGTTCTTGTGCTGAAAGACCTAGTTTGAATATAAAATTAGTTCCAATAAGTGCCGCAGCAGCATTTGAGCTACCACCACCCAAACCCCCACCCAATGGGATATTCTTAATAATTTCTACTTCACAATGTATTTTTTTGCCAATGTGATCCGACAATGAATTAATCGCGGTATAGACTATATTGTCATTACCCTCAATCGAAGATCCTAAATTAGTTTTTACAGAAATAGATTTACTTGATGTCTTTTTGATCACCATTTCATCAAATAAATTAATTAGTTGGAATCGTGTTTTAATTTCATGCATCCCATCAATTCTTTTACCAAGAACCGAAAGACTGAGGTTTAATTTAGCTGGACAATCTAGTTTTATACTATCCACGCTTTATCATCCCATTAAAATTTATTTCATTTCCATAGAAAAAATTAACTAATAAAGTATCTTGATCTTGATGAATACATTTAAATTCAACATCATATTTTTTTAAGATAAAAACTTTTTCAGTGATATTAAAACTGTTCAAGCATGAATTAAAAAACTTGATATAGTCTTCTTTTTTAAATTTCTTGAGCAAGGCAAGATACTGATCATCAATACTTGGGTTAAAAGATAGACCGGTTGAGTGATTAAATTGAATCTTCAAGAGATTTCCAAATAAAGGTTTTCCAATCTGTATAATAACGTTTTCAGGAAAAACTTTAACTCTAACATTAAAGTTAGAGTGGTCTTGAGTGTTGGTAAAAGATAACTTACCTACGAATACTTTTTCTGAAAATGTTGGGTGAGATATTGATGAGCATGAGCCTAAGGATACTAAAAATAATATTGAGATAAGTTTTGATATGGAATTACAGCTGTTTGGCATAAATCATAAGACTACAAAGTTATCAGAAAGAGAGTTATTTATTATAAATGACTCTAATCAAGAAGACTTTAAAAATTTCTTTCAAAGCGCTTTTGGCAACTCCATAGATTCATTTTTTGCCCTATCTACCTGCAATAGGACAGAGGTATATATTTTTGGCTCTTCAACGAGCGCTACTAAAATTGCCGAAAAGACTCTTGAATTTTTTGGCTCCAGCGATTCTTTGAACAATGATTTATATTTTTTTAACGATAATGAGGCTATCGAGCATATGTGCAATGTTGCAAGCGGTCTTGACTCTCAGGTATTGGGTGAGCAAGAAATATTAGGTCAATTTAAGAAATCCATTCAGACATATACTGCACTTGGTTCATTAAAAGGAGAATTTCAGCGCCTAACTGATGACATTATTTCGATTGCAAAAGCAGCAAGAACAGAAACACAAATTGGTTTTAATTCCTTATCTGTTTCAGGCCTATCATTAAAAATTGTCCAAGAGATTTTTGAGGATCCGACTCAGCAAAAACTTACAATAGTAGGAGCCGGCCAGATGGCGTTAAGCGTCATTGAAAATTTTCATAATAATGGTATCAAGAGTATTAATGCAGTCAATCGTTCCAAGAAAACATTAACGATTAATAACTCTTTATCAATAGAAACAACTCATTTATCTCAACTTGGAGCCCTTATTCAAAATACAGATATTTTAGTAACCTCTATTAATTCGCCTTTGCCAATTATTGGAAAAGGTTTAATAGAGCAAGCAATGAGAGAAAGAAAAAATAAACCTATGCTATTAATTGATTTGGGGGTTCCTAGAAACATTGAAAATCAAGTAAGAGATCTAGAGTTTGCTTATCTTTTTACAATTGAGGATATCGAGCTTGTTACTCAAGAGAATTTGGAAGAACGTTCATTCGAGGCATTAAAAGCAAAGGATCTCATCAAAAGGAGAGTTGAATCTTTGAATAAAAATAAAGCTAACAAATATAGTCGTAATGAGGCATATGCTGCCCTAAAGAATGCATCCAGCAAGATTAATGAACAAAACTTTTTGAGATTATTAAATTCAGATGACCCCTATTTATCGCTTAAGCAAATGCATGTTGTTTCAGATGATCAGCTACAATGTATCTCTAAACTAACCCCTCACACTATTTTGTCTATGATTAAGGAAATTAGAAGTGCTTGAAGAATCCATTATTGCAAGATTAGAGAGTTTAAGATTGCGATCTACTGAGATTCACCAGGCTCTTGTAAAAGAGGACGCAACAGATGATATGGCGCACTTTACTCAATTAAATAAAGAGTATTCCGAAATTGCACCTATTGTTGATTTATTTAAATCATTGCAGGATACAGAAACTGAGTTAAATGGTGCAAAGGAGCTCTTAGATTCAGCGGATTCAGAGTTGATAGATCTTGCAAAGATTGAAGTTAGTAATACTCAAGAAAAAATTGCTGAACTTGAGAAAAGTCTTAAATTTATGCTTTTACCAAAAGATGAAGCAGATGACGGAGCTGCATATCTTGAAATAAGAGCTGGAGCAGGCGGTGATGAAGCTGCAATATTTGCAGCAGATTTATTTAGGATGTATTCAAGGCTATCTGAGCGCCAAGGTTGGAAGGTAGAAATAGTAAATACTAAACAATCAGAGCCAAGTGGTTTAAAAGAGGCTGTTGTAAAAATTAATGGCCAAGGAGTTTTTAAATTTCTTAAATTTGAATCAGGAGTTCATCGCGTTCAAAGAGTTCCAGAGACCGAGTCTCAGGGGAGGATTCATACCTCGACTGTTACAGTTGCGATTCTACCTGAAGTTGATGAAGTTCAAGATGTTGAGATAGATAAAAGTGAATTAAGGGTTGATACATACAGAGCGTCAGGAGCTGGTGGACAGCATGTTAATAAAACTGACTCAGCGGTGCGATTGACTCATATTCCTTCAGGAGTAGTAGTTGAGTGTCAGGATGACAGATCGCAACATAAGAATAAGGCTAAAGCCATGGCGTTATTAGTTGCGAAATTGAAGCAAAATGAAATTGATGAACAGCAAAATACAATTGCTAGCGAAAGAAAAATTCTTGTGGGAACTGGAGACAGAAGCGAAAAGATTAGAACTTATAATTTTCCTCAAGGAAGAATCACTGATCACAGAATCAAGCTTACCCAGCATAATTTAGACCAAGTGATGGATGGCGATATGATTTCTATTTGCCAAGCGCTAATTACCGAAAATCAATTAGCTCAGCTTTCTAACCTTGAAGAAACTTCATAATTGAATCCCAGCCTTAATTATTATTTTGCTCTCGCTAGATCGAAAGAATCTCAGTATCCATATATTTTACGAGACCTAAAATATTTTTTAAGGTCTTTTGGAATCAACGATGTAACCCTTACCTTAGAAGATGAGTATGATTTGTCAGCTCAGGAAGCCTCAAAACTCGACACCTTTTTTTCATCTTACTTATCCGACATTCCTCTTGATTACATTTTAAATGTGTCTGAATTCATGGGATATGAATTTTATGTTGACCCAAGGGTATTAATTCCTCGTCCAGAAACAGAATTAATAGTTGATTGGGTATTGGATTTATCGCTAAATAAAAATTCAACAATTCTTGAGGCTGGAACAGGTTCTGGATGTATCGCTATATCAATTTGTTTAAAAAATAAAAACCTTAAAATTCTTGCTACAGACATTTCAGATGAAGCATTAGAAGTGGCTGCCCTCAATAGAGAAAAGCATCGTGCTTATAATGTAACTATTATTCAGTCTAATTGGATGTCTTGTTTGAGAAAGAATTCTCTTGATTTAGTTATTTCCAATCCCCCATATTTAAAACCAAATGATGCTCACCTTGAAGATCTGCAAAATGAGCCATTGGTTGCTCTTATTTCAGAAAATGGATCTCAAGGTTTCCATGACATTGCTATTCAGGCCATGTTTTCTCTAAAGCCAGGAGGAAAAATTATATTTGAACATGGCTATTCTCAAGCAATAGAGGTCTCAAATATATTAAAAGATTACGGTTTTAATAATGTTGTCTCTAAAAAGGATTTTCAAGGTTTAGATAGATATACCTATGCAAATAAATGATAATATTTTCCTGTGATAAGATTTATTCTTTAGAGTGAACAAAAAAATAATTTTGATCTTGAAACCTAAGAGATTATTTTAAATAAAGGGGTTATTTCAATGAAAGGCAATATGATGAATTGGGATCTAACGATTCCACAAGCAATTTTACATGCAGAAAAATATAATGTTGGTGGAAAATTAATTTCAAGAGAATTAGATGGGTCTATAAATTCGACAACATATGGAGAAATAATCAAGCGCTCCAAGAAGCTTGCAAATGCTCTAACAAAACTTGGAGTAAATCTTTATGATCGCGTTGCAACTATAGCCTGGAATAACAGCAGACATTTTGAAACTTACTTTGCTGTATCTGGAATGGGGGCAATTTTGCATACATTAAATCCAAGATACTCTCCTGATCAATTAATTTATATACTGAATCATGCAGAGGACACCGTGTTAATTATTGATTCAACCTTCATTCCGTTGGTTGAAAGTGTTCAAGATAAGCTAGATACGGTTGAGACTATTATTATTACTTCTTCACAGGACGCAATTCCGGAAAATAATTTAAATAACGTTTTTAGTTATGAGGAATTAATAAAAGATGAAACAGATGAATATGATTGGCCTGAGTTAAATGAAAACGATGCAGCATCATTGTGTTATACATCTGGCACTACTGGCAATCCTAAGGGAGTCTTATATTCTCATAGATCAACCATATTACATGCTGTTTCAATATCTGGAACAATGGGTTTTGAATCTTCTAGTGCAGTCTTACCAGTTGTACCCATGTTTCATGTAAATGCTTGGGGTGTTCCATATTCAGCACTCATCAATGGATTTACATTAGTGCTGCCAGGACATGCTTTAGATGGCGAGTCTTTGTATGAACTAGTGCAAAAAGAATCTGTAGATTGTCTTTTAGGGGTTCCAACAGTTTGGTTAGGTTTATTGCAATACTTGGAAGGAGAGGGCCATAAACTTGATTCTGTTGATCAAGTGTTGGTAGGAGGTTCTGCTGCTCCATACTCTATGATTAAAGCTTTTGACGAACAGCATGATGCTTTTCTTACTCATGGTTGGGGGATGACAGAAATGAGCCCTTTGGGAACTATTAATACTCCAACTAAAAAAGCAATGAGCCTTCCGCTAGAAGAAAGATATCAATTGCAAACTAAGCAGGGCTATCCAATGTTTGGTGTCGAAATTAAGACTGTTAATGACGATAATGAAGAGCTTCCAAGGGATGGAGAAGCTAGCGGAGCTTTAAAAGTTAAAGGCCCTTGGATCATGCACACTTATTATAAAGCTGAAGCCCCAGCAGTAGATGATGAGGGATGGTTTGATACTGGAGATGTTGCAACCATTCATCCAGATGGATGTATGCAGATTGTCGATAGAGCAAAAGATGTTATTAAAACAGGTGGTGAATGGATAAGCTCTATAGATCTAGAAAATGCTGTTCTAACTCATGAAAATGTTGTGGAAGCATGTGTTGTCGGTGTGCCTCATCCAAAATGGGATGAAAGACCTTTACTTTTTTTAATAACAAAAGATGGTAAAGAGATGAATAAACAAGAAATCAATGATTTCCTTTTAAAGAAAGTTGTAAAGTGGTGGCTGCCTGATGATATTATTTTTGTTAAAGAGCTTCCTCATGGCGCTACTGGAAAATTATTGAAAGTTGAATTAAGAGAAGAATATAAAGATCATTTAATGGAGAAGTAATATGGCAATAACAATAGTTAAACCCGAAGATTTGAAAGATTACGTTGGAAAAGACATAGGAACTACTGAGTGGTTTAAAGTTGATCAGGATAGAATTGATAAATTTGCAGATGCAACAGAAGACCATCAATTTATCCATGTGGATTCTGAAAAAGCTACTCCTATCTTCGGCTCAACAATTGCGCATGGTTTTCTTTCACTATCATTGGTTGCAGGCCTTGGTAAAGATACAGCACTAGTAGTTGAAGGAGCAAAAATGGGTTTAAATTATGGGCTTGATAAAGTCAGATTTTTAAGTCCAGTAGCAGTTGATTCAAGGGTGAGGCTCCACACTACAATTGCAGATATTACAGAAAAAAACCCAGGCCAATATCTTGTTAAAGCATCTGTAACTATGGAGATAGAAGGTATTGAAAAACCAGCTTATATTGCAGAAACTTTATCAATGTGGATTACTTAAATTTCTTTTAGTACATCAAAAGCATCAAAATAAAATTTAAAAGATAGATTATTTCTTTAATTGCTCCTTAAGAATCTTATTAACTGTTTGAGGATTCGCTTTTCCCTCAGTTAATTTCATCACTTGTCCTACAAAAAATCCAAAAAGCTTATCTTTACCTCCAAGATAGGCTGCTACTTGGGCTGGATTATCGCTGATCACAGTCATAATTATTTCTTCGATGGCGCCATCATCTGAAATTTGTTTTAATCCTTGAGATTCTATAATTTTATCTGGCGAGGATCCACTAACCCACATTTCTTCAAAAATAGATTTTCCAATTTTCCCTGAAATAGTGTGATCATCAATTCTATTAATCAGCATTGCTACATTATCAGAGTTTAATTTTGATTCATGGATATCAATCATTTCTTTATTTAAAAAAGCGCTAATATCGCCAATTAACCAATTTGATAGAAGTGAGTGATTTGTTGTTTTTTTTGCTGCATCTTCAAAAAAATCTGCCATAGATTTAGACGATGAAATAATTTGAGCATCATATGCTGACAAACCAAACTCTTTTTTATAGCGATTTTCTTTCTCTTTAGGGAGTTCTGGAAACTCATCTTTAATTGTTTGCATTTCTTCATCAGAAATAACAACTGGTAAAAGGTCTGGTTCTGGGAAATATCTGTAATCATTTGCAAATTCCTTTGATCGCATTGGGCGAGTTTCGTCTTTTACGCTGTCATAAAGTCTTGTTTCTTGGGTAACTTTTTCTCCATTTTCGAGAATTTTAATTTGTCTTTTAATCTCATAATTAATTGCTTTTTCAATAAATTTGAAAGAATTAATATTTTTTATTTCGGCTCTAGTGCCTAGCTCTTTATCATCTTTTTTTCTAATAGAAACATTAGCATCGCATCTTAAAGAGCCTTGAGCCATATTCCCATCAGATACATCTAAATAGGTTACAAGCTGATGCATTGCTTTCATGTATGCAACTGCTTCTTTTGCGCTTGATATTTCTGGTTCTGAGACTATTTCTAAGAGAGGGGTTCCAGCTCTATTAAGATCAATTGCAGAGAAGCCATCATATTCATCATGAATTGATTTACCAGCATCTTCCTCTAAATGAGCTCTAGTTATATTGATCGTTTTTACTAAATCATTTGTAGTAATTTCTATTGACCCACCCAAAACAATTGGTAAATCCATTTGTGTGATTTGATATCCTTTAGGTAGATCAGCATAAAAGTAATTTTTTCTATCAAAAATGGATGTTTGATTGATTTGAGCCCCAATTGCCATTCCAAATCTAATAGCTTTATAAAAAGCTTCTTTATTTACAGACGGCAAAACCCCTGGAAGGCCGCAATCCACTAGATTTACATTAGTGTTGGGAGATGCTCCAAAAGTAGTTGAAGCCCTGGAAAATAGTTTCGTTTTTGTAGATAGTTGGACATGTGTTTCAAGTCCAATAACTGTCTCCCAAATCATTTAAAGTCCTCCATATTTGGTTTGGCAAGATGAAATTCTGTATTTTGCTGAAAGATATGCGCGGCATTAAGTAGCTGATCTTCTCTTAAGAAATTTCCAATTAGTTGCAAGCCAACAGGTAATGAGTTTACTTGACCATGAGGAATAGACATTGCTGGCAAACCAGCTAAATTTGATGAAATTGTAAAAAGATCTTCAAGGTATAGTTCAACAGGGTTTTGAGCTCCCTTACTTCCAAATTCAAATGCAGTACTAGGCGAAGTAGGGGTCATTAAAATATCAACTGATTCAAAGACATGATCAAAATCATTTTTAATTAATCTCCTTACCTGCTGAGCTTTTTTATAATATGCATCATAATATCCAGCTGAAAGAGCATATGTCCCTATTAATATTCTCCGTTTTACCTCATCACCAAATCCCTCACTTCTTGATTTAATGTAAAGGTCATTCAAATCATCTGTATTTTCAGCCCTATACCCAAAACGCACCCCATCAAATCGCGATAAGTTTGATGAACATTCAGCCGGAGCAATAGAATAATAAGTTGGAACCGATGCTGAAATATTTGGTAGCGAAACATCTACAAATTCAGCGCCTAGCTTCTCATAGGCTTTTTTAGATTCTTCAAATCGTGCTTGAACTTCTTTATCTAGATCACTAAGATTAAATTCTTTGATAATACCTATTTTTAAACCTTTGATAGGCTCATTTAGTTTTGATAAAAAATCAGGAACTTCAACATTTAACGATGTTGTGTCTTTTGGATCATGACCTGACATTGTGCTAAGTAAGACGGCGCAATCTTCTGCTGTTCTTGCTAGTGGACCAGCTTGGTCAAGACTTGATGCAAAAGCAATCATCCCCCATCTTGAAATTCTTCCATAGGTTGGCTTTAATCCAGTAATTCCACAATGTGCTGCAGGTTGTCGAATGGAGCCTCCAGTATCAGTTCCTGTTGCTGCAGGAACTATTCCAGCCGCAACTGCTGCTGCAGATCCTCCAGAACTTCCTCCGGGAACATAACCCTTTTTCCAAGGATTATGAACTTTGCCAAAAAAGCTTGTTTCGTTAGAAGAGCCCATAGCAAACTCGTCCATATTTGTTTTACCAATTGTTATTGATCCAGAATCCTCAAGCTTCTCTACAGCAGTTGCCGTGTAAGGAGGAATAAAATTTGAAAGTATTTTAGATGAACATGTTGTTCTTAAACCCTGCGTGCAAAACAAATCTTTTTGAGCTAAAGGTATCCCTAATAGGAACGAATTATTTTCTTTATTAAGATCTATAGAGCTAGCTTTTTTCTTGCTAAAATCTTCATTCATTGTTACGAAACAATTTAGTTCTTTAAATTTATTTGCTAACTGGTGAGACTCTTGAGTTAATTCTAAAGGAGAAATTAATTTATCATCAAGCATAGCCCTTAATTCGGTTATAGATTTGAACTGGATGCTCATTCAACCACTCTTGGTACTAAAAAATAATTATCATTTGATACTGGAGCATTCTTAAGGAATTTCTCTTTTTTATTATCAGATTTTTCTTTATCTTCATGCTTGAGCGATGTCATTTCGAGGGGGCTATATAGAGGTTCAATATTTGCAGTATCTATTGATTGAAGACCACTAATAAGCTCGATAATTGTTTCTAGGTCATTTTGTATTTTTTCAGACTTACTTTGATCAATTTTAAGTCTTGCTAGATAGCAAATAGTACTGACTGTTTCTTGGTCCATATGATATTATCTATTTTCTGATGCGCAATATTAAACTATAAGCATCTTAAAATGTATTTACAGGGAATATCATAGTGGATTTCAATTTATTTAAAACTGTTCGTGGTCTATTTTCTAATGATTTGTCAATTGATTTAGGCACAGCAAATACATTAATTTATACAAAGGACATAGGAATAGTTCTCAATGAACCTTCTGTTGTGGCAATTCGTGAAAGCCGAGGCCAAAAAACAGTCGTTGCTGTTGGCCATGAGGCTAAAAAAATGCTTGGAAGAACGCCTGGAAATATCAAAGCTATTAGACCTTTGTCAGAAGGAGTAATTGCAGACTTCCAAGTTACTGAAAAGATGCTTCAACATTTTATAGCAAAAGTACATGAGCAAAGATTTATTAAACCCAGTCCAAGAGTTCTTGTATGCGTTCCTTGTAGATCTACTCAAGTAGAAAGAAGGGCTATCAGAGAATCTGTCTTAGGTGCTGGTGCAAGAGATGTAAAATTAATAGAGGAGCCAATGGCTGCTGCTATTGGTGCTGGTCTTCCAGTTGAGGAGGCTAATGGCAATATGGTTGTCGATATTGGAGGCGGAACTTCTGAAATCGCAATTCTTTCTCTCAATGGAGTTGTATATGCAGAGTCAGTTAAAATTGGCGGAGATCTCATGGATAGTTCAATCACGTCATGGGTGAGAAGGAATTATGGTTGCGTTATAGGAGAATCCACTGCTGAAAAAATTAAATATACCATTGGCTGCGCATCTCCTGATTCTGAAGATTTGGAAATGAATGTAACTGGACGTAATTTAGCAGAAGGAATCCCAGAAACCTTTGTACTAAAAAGCTCTCAAGTGTATGAGGCTATGAGAGACCCTTTATCTGGAATGGTAAGAGCAATCAGAAACGCTCTTGAACTTTCTCCGCCAGAACTGGCAGCTGATATAGCTGAAAGAGGTATTGTTTTAACGGGAGGAGGAGCACTGATGAGAGATTTAGATAAATTAATTTCTTCTTCTACTGGAATCCCGGTAATTTGCGCTGAAGATCCATTAACCTGTGTAGCAAGAGGTGGCGGCAAGGCTCTTGAAATTATCGAAAAGTACAATATTGATTTACTTTCAACAGAATAATTAATTAAATATGGCGAGATCAACGCCTAAATATACTCCAATAAGAAATTACGCATTTGGCTTTTTTCTCTCAGCATTATTGTTATTCAGCGATATTAGTTATGAAACTTTCGCTCCTTTGAGAGGTATTATTAATGCTTCTACCCTATATACCCAAATTATCTCAAGAGGAATATCAGAAAATATTAACGAAATTTTTTCCTCTTTCCAAAGAAATAAACACCTCTTACAAGAAAACAAAGAACTAAAAGAAAAAATTCTTCAAATGAGGACAAAAGATTTTATCAATAGAAAAGATAGTAAAGAGAAAGTCCAAATTATTAATTTCCATAAGAATTTAATTAACTTACTCAAAGTTGATGATGTTGGTATATACAAAATAGCTTCCATAGATTTACGAAATTATCTTTGTTGTTCAACTCATAGGGTTTTCTTGCAAAATTCTGGTAATGTTTCAGTAGATAAAAATATTCCAGTCTTTGCAGGTGAATCATTTGTAGGTCAAATAAAAGATACCTATTTAAATTTTATTGAAGTAATTCTTTTGTCAGATACTAGCCATTTATTACCTATTAAATCTAATTTTTTTTATTGTGATGCTAGAGGCAAAGGAAAGCCAATGCTAATTTCTTGTAAACTTAATAAAAATATCGAAGATTTTAAAAATCAGATTGGTGATACTATCTATACTTCTGGATTAGGTGGAATTTTTTTAAAAGATATAGAAATTGGGTTTATTTCAGCTATCAATACATATTCCATTAATGAGATTGAAGTTTTGATAACTCTAAAAACAAACCCATTAGAAGAAACTTTCTATGGAATTATGAGTGAAGAGGCTGATGAAATTTAGTGATCACTTAATTATTCTTTCAACAATCATTTTAGGATTTTGGTTAGATAATTCCCTAAACTCATTTACCATTAAACTATACTTAGAATTAAATTTTGGTTTTTTAATATTCACATACTGGGTTTTTGCAATGCCAGAGAAGCTGCAGAGTTCAGCTGCATTATTTTATGGGTTAGTTGCTGATTTATTTTTTTCTAATGTGATTGGTTTCAACATGCTTTTTTTTGTAGCAACTTCTTATGTTATTCACTTATATGTTTATCGTTTTAGGATTTTTTCTTATTTTCAGTTATCAGTTTTCTTCTCAGGATCATCTTCATTTTACATAGCATGCAAGTACCTTTTGCTTTCTCCTTATAATTACTCTTATATTATCTTAATATCCAGCTTTCTAGTTAACGCACTTTTATGGATAGGGCTTTATTTTATTATGAGAGCTTTTCGAAGAAGGATTTTTTTAAATTTATAGGATATGAAAAAATTTTTGAGCATCTTTGCAATTTGCCTGGGAATTATTAGTTGGATATTTTTCATATTTCTTATAATCTTAGCTTTCTCTCCATGGAGCATAATTAAAAGCATTGATAGGTATGTTCTAACTACCCATTCTATAGAGTTTTCTAAACTTCAAAGTTCTGGAAATGCTTTAAATAGAAATTTAATATTCAATAATTTGTACATCATGCACAATGATAAAAAGCTAATTCAGGCTAAAGAATTAGAGCTAGGTTTGTCTTTAAAGCCCCAGAACCTTTTTAACTTTTTTAATATCAATCACATCATCATAAATGATGGTTACTTTGATAACTCATATATACAAACCAGCAATTCATCTCTTAGCTCCATAGTCAATTTTGGTAAGGAAATTTCACTATCATTTAAAAATTTTAAATACCAAAGAGAGGATTCGATGTTTGAAATCAATGGCACCCTTTTTGGAGACTTATCAAAATCAATTTCTGGCCAGTTTAGTTTTTTGCATAACGACCAATTAAGCACCATTGCTGTGAATGGTGTTGAGGGCTCTTATCGATTCTCATTAAACCTTTATTCATATGAGTGGTTAAATTTCATTCCCATTTTTAAAGCATCACCTGCTAGGGATTTAGAATTCCAAATAAATGCGCTTGGTGAGTTCAAGGAGGATCAATCAAATATTAGCGGTTCTTTTAAATCCAAAATTTTACATCTTCCGTCCTTATCAATTAAGTCCAATAAAGGATCCTTTCATTTTCAGTCTCAAAAAAATATAGGTACATTATCATTAACTGAATTCCTGCACCCATTTATTGATGAAGAGTATCCCATTCAAATTAACCTTCAAAAAAAATCTCTAGCAATTCCAAGATTTTTTCTTTCATCTCAGATTTTGAAAAGCGAGACATTGAGGGTAACAAATTTAATGATTGAAAATTTTTTTCTATCATTTGATAGCTTCCCTCTAAAATATTCTGGATTTATTCAAGACCTAGATCTTGGTAGTTTGTATTTTAAGGAAATTAATAATCTTACTGGAGACTTTTCTGGCTATGGAGACAAGACAAAATTCTTAATCAATTCTAATTCCATCATACTTAAAAACCATAATCAAAGCCTGATTCCAGCATCAATTTATGGAATGGGAAAACTTTCTGGTTCAGTTTTTGATCTAAAAGCTAACATCATTAATAAATCTGCTGTGATTGATCTTGCTTTGAAGATAAATCCGGATTTAGGTAATCCATTATCTATTAAGCTTAAAGGGAATGATGTTTCAAAAAACTTAGTTATATTCTCACTTCCTAAATCTTTGAAAGGAGTTAGTTCATATATGGATTCAAGCATCAATATTGGAAGTAAAAATTCAATTTATTTTAATTACACTATTCCTGACCTTGGTCTCAATGCTGATTTGAATGCAAAAATTTTTCTTAATGAATCAAAATTAGTGATTAACGAAGATTCAATAATTGATTTTACTAGACCAATTATTGAGGCAGATGGTAAAAATATGTATATTTTTTCACCTTCAGGAAAAGTAACAAATTTTTCCTATGAAGAGGCTTTTGGGCTAATTAATTATAAAACTCAAAAGCTACGCTTTTACTCTCTGCATGATATTAAATCAATTGATCTCAACCGTGCCTTAAGTATAAAAGAGGAAAACTTTAATTTACCAGATATTAGATTAGAACATAAAGGCGAAATTAAACTTTCACCATTTAGATTCAATAATTCCATTTCAGCTAAAACAGGAAAATTTTTTATACCAATCTTTCAGTCTCATAATATTCTATTTGAAAAAGCGAAAATCTTCATTGTCGACTTAGATTTAATTCATGGATTATTGCCCTCAAAATTTATGAGTGAGGAAATGTCAGTAAGCCTTTCGGGCAAAGGATTAACAGGACAATATGACTTAACTTTCTCTGGAAATATCACGTTAAATGCGGAGAACTATATTACAGATTCAGCCTATCTTCAGGTTTCCGGTAATGATCTCTTCCAGATAGATCTAAATATTCAAAAAGGTTCTCTACCAAAATTAAAGCTAAATTCTGATCTAAAAAATATTGAGCTAAATTCGCCATTAAACGAGCTTTCTAAAAATAAGTTAATAAGATTGCCTACAGAAATTTTAATTACTAATTTTTCAAATCCCTCACTAGAAGTAAGTAATCAAATGTTGGACATGCATATTAAAGATCTAAGCAAATATGATGGATACATTTCAATAGGTAAAAAACTTCCTGATCAATACAAACGTTTTAATGTCGATCCTGGACTAAACATATATCTTTATTCACAATTTTTTGATGACAATCTATTAATTTCTATGTTGCCTTATAACAATGAAACAGGATCTATAAAATTTAATAAAATAGCCTTTGATATTAAAAATTTTAAATTTTTTAATAATAAGTTTTCTAATCTATCTGGTTTATTTGATATAAACAATTCTGGAATTAAAGGTAATTTGATTGCAGATAAGCTTAATTTAAACTTCAAGATGGATCAGACGGATTTTATAAGAATAGAAATAAAGGACTCAACTATTTCTGATATAGAATCTATCAATTCGTCACAATCAAGCTCTGATACTTCTCTAAATTCCAGACTGATTGTAAAAAACTCCTCTTTTGGCAAGCTGAAGGTTAAAGATCTTGATGTCTATCTTTTAAATAATAAAAATAACTTTACGGCCAATAATCTTAAATTAAGTTCGAATTTAATATCAATTAAACCACTTAAGGAATCTTCAGTTGCGTATTTTGCGATCGATAAAACTAAACCTCTTTATAAAATAAGAGGAAATTTTTTAATTAAAGATTCAAGTAAAATTCCATATTTAAAAGACTTTGCAGATTTCTCTTATTTTAATGGATCTCTAAATTTGCAATGGAAAGAACTTTCTACTTTAAGTCATATAGAGGGCGAGAGTAATTTTATTTTGAAAGATCTTGTAATTAAAGATCCTATGTCTGATTCATTGGCATTAAACTTGCTAGGAGTTCTAAACTTAAAAAATATCCTAGGCAAGTTGGCAAGTCTTGATCTTTCAATTGATGAATATACCTCTACGCAATTAAGCAGAGTGGAAGGAGACTTATTATTTAATAAATCAAAGCTTCGATTAGCCTCGCCACTATTTATTGAGACTAATGCAGCTAAAATGAGATGGGTTGGGCAGATTAATAAAAACTCTAAAAATAATCTGAGTGATTTAGATTTAAATTTAGACTTGAGGATCAGGCTTGGTGAAAACCTTCCATGGTATGCAGCAATCCTTGGCGGGCTTCCAGCTGTTGCGGGCTCAGCAGTCATTAACGAAATATTTGAAGAAGACATCAATGATCTTACTAATTACCAATACGAAATTTTTGGTACTATCTCCGAGCCAAAATTACAAAGAGTTAAATAAGAAATAAAGTAGCTAGGCCTAGAAAGGAAAAGAAACCAATCACGTCAGTCACAGTTGTTACAACCACGCTTCCAGCAATTGCTGGATCTTGATTAAATTTTCGTAAAATTATAGGTATAAAAATACCTGCAATTGCCGAGCATATTAAGTTTGAAACCATTGCTATACAAATCAGGATTGCAATTAAAATGTTATCAAACCAGAGATATGTTATTCCTCCCACTAAAATGGACAACAAGATTCCATTAACAATTGATACTGCTAACTCTCTTTTGTATAGCCATTTTAGATTTGATTGATTAATTTGTTGTAATGTTAATCCTCTAATCATAATCGTCAAAGTTTGAGTGCCAGCAACCCCACCCATGCTTGCAACAATGGGCATCAAAATAGCTAAATATACTATTTGATCAATGGTTGCTTGAAAAAGACTTATTGTCATAGATGCTATAAAAGCTGTAAGGAGATTAATGGATAACCATAAAATTCTGCTCCTTGCCGCTCTTGCGGGTGCAGCAAATGTATCCTCTGCTACTCCAGCCATACCAAGGAAGTTTTGATCTGCATCTTCCATTATGACGTCAACAACGTCCTCAATGGTTACTCTTCCAATTAATCTTGATTCATTGTCTACCACCGGCGCTGACACCCAATCATTTTGTTCAAATAATCTTGATACATCCTTATCATTTAAATTTGCTTCTAATGGTTGAGTTTCAGTTTCCATTAGCTCTCTTACATTAAGACTTGGGTCTGAGACAACAATTAAAGAGATCGGTAAAGAGCCTAGATATTTGTTTTCTCGAGAAACAACAAAAATTTGATCAGTATTTTTTGGTAACTCTCGTTGAGCGCGAAGATACCTCATGACAACTTCTAGATTATGCTTTGGTCTTACACTGATAATATCTGTGTTCATGAGTCCGCCAGCTGAATCTTCAGGATATTCAAGCGCTTCTTGAATTCTCAGTCTATCCCTTTGGGACATTGCAGATAGGATATTTTCTGTTTTTTGATTTGGAAGATTTTGAAGAATGTCGACAATTTCATCAAGCTCTAAGTCACGAATTATAGTAATGAGTTCTTCTGATGAAATTTCTGAGATAAGCTCTTGCTGAATTTCATCATGTAACTCAGCAATAATTTCACCTTCATATTGAGTATCAATCAGTGACCATAAAAATTTTCTTTCTTTAGGAGGCAGAGATTCCATACTATGTGCCACTTCAGAAGGATGCATGCCAGCTAAAATTCTCTTAATCTGATTAATGGAAGGCTCAATCTCTTGACCCTGTATCCTTTTGAGTAGATCTTCAGAGGAGAAGTGGTGAGGAGTAATCTCATTCATACTCTCAATTCTAACTCACTAGATTATGAATTATCTATTTCTTGAACTTGGCAGATTAATTTTTTTTCGATATTTTGAGATTGTTCTTCGAGCCAAATTAAATCCTCGTTTATTAAGTAGATCTGCAATTTTTTGATCGCTTAATTTTTTTCTTTCTCCTGCAACTATTTTTTTAATTTCTTCCATTAATTGCATAGGCGTAACTTTTCTAGTTTTAGACACAGAGCTAGCTAAAAGTGACTTCATGGAAACAGCACCTTTGGGTGTTTGTATATATTTTGATCTTAAGATTCTAGAAACAGTTGATGCGCTAATCTTTAACTCTTTTGCAAGTTCAATATTTGTTACAGGTTTTAATTCAGCAGATTTATTTGATAAAAAATCAGCCTGTATTGTGCAAATTAATGTACCTACATTTTGAACAGTTTCGTTTCTTTTATTGATTGCCCTAATCAACCATTTTGCTTCTCCCATTTTCTCTTTTAATTCTTTGCTTGCTTCATTTTTTTTATTTTTAACTAATTTTTCTAAATTTTCATCAAGGCTAATCAGAGGAAAGTTATCTTGTTTAAACTGGACTTTAAGATTTTGATTATTATCAGGAATAATCTCTAAGTCAGGTTGAATTATATGCGTAGATTCAAATTCTAAGCCTGGTGAAAGATCACACTGTTTAATTCTTTTAAGAACAGATTCGATCGAATGTTCAGAGTAATGTGTCACCAAATGTGCTATTGCATCTTCAAAGTTCGAAAATTGAGGATTAAATAGAATTTTATTGGCAATTTCTAATTCCTGTTCTGGAAGTTCCTGTTTCTTTAATTGTATATAAATTGTTTCTTTAAAACTTCTTGCGCCAACTCCAGCCGGCTCTAGATCATGAATTATATTTTTTAAGACATTTTTAATTTCTTCTATAGAATACGCGTTATTCAACAGCGCCTCTATTTCATCTAGATCTATTTGAAGCAACCCATTTTCTTCCAGGGATTGAATAATTACTAATGCAATTTTTTTTTCTGTATCGCTAAGCTTGATATCATGCAATTGACTTTCAAGATGATCTTGCAGAGTTAATTCATTAGGCAAATTCTCTAAAAGATCCATATCATCAAAACTCGAAGTTGACTCATTATCAAAATCCTTTTTAAGAAAAGGATTCTCTTCAACCTCATTATTAATTTTATTAATAATTTCAAGCCTTGAAAGCTGCAGAAGATCAATTGATTTTTTTAATTGTGGAGTTATTGATAACTGCTGATTTTGTTTAAATTCTCTTACAAGCTTAATCGCCATCTTTTAAGAAAACATTTTGCCAAAATATTTCTGTCGCACATGACCATTCTCTTTTAAGCTTTTCTCATTACCCTCAGCAATAATACTTCCTTCATTGAGGATAATAGCTTTATGGCATAAGCTTAAGGTCTCTCTCACATTATGATCAGTTATTAAAATTGAAATATTTTTCTTACAAATTTCTTGAATCAATTCTTTGATTTCTTCAACAGCAATTGGATCTATGCCAGCAAAAGGTTCATCTAGAAGGATAATACTAGGCTCACAAATTAAAGTACGGGCTATCTCAACTTTTCTCCTTTGTCCCCCAGACAACATTCTCCCTTTTAATTTAAGAATCTTGTGTAAATCAAACTCATCGATAATTTTTGCTACTTTTTCAAATGTTTGATTTTTGTCATTATTAGATAATTCTGCTATTCCCAAAAGATTACTTTCAACACTTAAATCTGTAAATATCGATGCTTCTTGAGGTAGATAGCCTAGGCCAAGTTTAGCTCGAGAATGCATAGGCATTTCTGTGACATCTTTATTATTAATAAATACTCTGCCCTGATCGGGAAAAATTAGGCCGGCAGCTATATAAAAAGCTGTTGTCTTACCAGCTCCATTTGGACCGAGCAAACCTACAATTTCATTTGATCCAATTGAGAAACTAACATCTGAAAGAATCTTTTTAGAGCTAATCGTCTTTTCGATATTGGTAAGACTTATTTGATCGTTATTCATTTGGACTAATTTGATATGCAATAAAATTAGATGTTATTGAGTTGCCTTTGTTCAAGAGCTTTGCATTTCCAATTAAATTCATTGATTTATTTGGATATATAACAAATACCTCAGCCTCACCATCTACAGTATTAGACTTAATAGTTGCAGGCTTTCCATATATTTCTAATTTTTTGTTTTTTTGACTGAGGAGGGCATTGGAGCCTTTGATGATATAGCTATCAATTATTATTTTAATATTATTTTTAAAAGCTAACTGCCTGATTTCTTCATCAATTGTAACTTGATCTGCTTGAATTGAAATGTTTTGAAAGCTGACACTCTCTTCCGAAGTTAAAACAGGAAGAAATAAACATCCAAATATAATTGATAAAATTTTGTACCATCTAGACATTTTCTTTATTTTAAATGATGCCTGCTTCTAGTAGCTGATGCATGGTAATAAGGCCTATGCTATCTCCCTTATTTGTTGAGGAATTAACAACCAGGCTAAAAATTTTATTTTTTTCCATCATGTCAGCGGCATCAATTGCAAGAGCATTGCTTTTAATGCTTTTAAAATTAGCAGTCATGACATCCTTAATAGGAGTTTTATTTAAATCTACTTCGTTATTCAGGCACCTTCTTAGATCACCATCAGTAAAAATCCCAGTGATTTTTTTATTATGTGTAACCAAAGTTACCCCAAGCTTCTTTTCAGTTACCTCCATCAATGCATCTTTTAAAAATGTGGCTTGATCAACCGCTGGTGCTTTTTCATGCATTACTGCTAAATCTTGAACTAGTGTTGTGAGTTTTTTACCAAGTTGTCCAGCTGGGTGAGATTTTGCAAAATCGTTTTTACCAAAACCTCGAGCTTCCAATAAGGCTATTGCAAGCGCATCCCCAAATACCAAAGCGATTGTAGTTGATGAGGTTGGAGCTAGATCTAATGGGCAGGCTTCCTCATCTGCATTTATTACTAAATTAATTTTTCCAGCCTTTGCAATAGTTGATTGATTGTTATTGGTTAGCGTAAAAATATTTGCAGTTGAGCGTTTTAGTGCAGGTAAAATTTCAATTATCTCCTTAGTTTCTCCTGAGTTAGATAAAATCAAGATAGCATCTTTCTTGCTAATCATTCCCAAATCACCATGAGCTGCTTCAGTTGGATGTATAAAAAATGATGAAGTCCCAGTGCTTGATAATGTTGCTGAGATTTTTTGAGCTATATGACCAGATTTACCAATCCCCATTAAAATTAATTTTCCTTTAGTATCAAGAATTTTTATACATAGATCATCAAAATCAGACTGTATCTGATTACTTAAACTCTTCACAGCCTTTGACTCTATTTCAATAACCTTTAGAGCCGAGTTAATAAAATTCTTATCTTTCATATTGCATTTATAGTTTTTCACTAATGTTATAATACCTTTATGAATACTACTTTGAAATCTCTAGCTTTTTTGCTCGGCACTTTATGCTTTGCTATCAATGTAAATAGCGCATCTAATCCTCACCAATTTATTGATTCTCAAGCACAAGAAATGGTTTCTATTATTAGAAATAATCAAGAGCTTTATGCTAAAGATCCTGAGTTATTTAAAGATAAGATTAATGTAGTTTTTGAACCAATGGTTGATTTTAGAAGAGTTGGCGCAAGTGTTATGGGTAAAAAATATTATATTGCTGCCTCTTCATCACAAAGGCTTCAATTTATTCAATCCTTTAAAACGTCCTTGCTTGATACATATTCTTCAACCTTGGCTCAATGGGGAGATCAAAAAATCATTACCATTTTTCCAGAAGTATCAGAGTTTAAAAAAACTGAGGATGTCCAGCAAAATTTAATTACTTCTAGCAACATTTATCCAATAACTTATAAAGTAAGAAAAGATAAAAACGGAAATTGGTTAATTATTAATATAATTGTAAATGGAGTGAACTTAGGCTTAACTTTTAGAAATCAATTCCAGGCTCTTGCAAAAGAGCATAATGAGAATATTGATGAGATCATAAAGCATTGGACATCTGATGCTAATCTTGATTAATCTTCCGCTAGAAATTATTAAATGGACATAACAAATTTTCTTAAATCAAAATTTCCAGAAGCTGAGATATCTTTTGATGGAGAAGATTGCAATTCAAAGGTTTTGATTGTGAGCAAACAATTTGAGGGCTTAACCTCTATTCAAAGACATAAGTTGGTTTTAGGCGTTTTAAAAGAGCAATTTCAAACAGGTGAGCTTCATGCTCTTAGTTTAAATACAAAATCTCCATCTGAAATAGGATAATCATGGAAAAATTAAAGATTATTGGTGGCAAAAAACTCTTAGGATCTATTTCTTGCTCTGGTGCAAAAAATGCAGCCTTACCAATGTTGGCAGCAACAATATTGAGTGATAAACCCATCACTTTCAAAAATTTACCTTACCTGCAAGACATTACAACTATGTTTGAAATCTTAGGCTCTATGGGAGCTGATATAACTCTTAATGAAAATATGGATTTCATTATTTCTACATCTCATCTAAATGACTATGAGGCTAGATATGAGCTAGTCAAGACCATGCGCGCTTCAATTTTGGTTCTTGGTTCGCTTGTAGCTCGTTATGGATTAGCAAGAATTGCACTCCCTGGAGGTTGCGCGATTGGAACTAGACCAGTAGATTTCCATTTGGATGCACTAGAAAAACTTGGAGCTAAAATCGAATTAAAAAATGGCTATATTGAAGCTACTTCTAAAAAATTAATTGGGTGCGAAATTAATTTTCCAGGAGTTTCTGTAACTGGGACAGAGAACATCATGATGGCTGCTGTTCTTGCTAAAGGTCAAACTGTTTTAAGAAATGTTGCAAAAGAACCTGAAGTTGAAGACTTAGCAAACTTTCTTAATTCGATGGGAGCTAAGATTGCCGGGGCTGGAACTGATGAAATTATTATTGATGGTGTTGAGAACCTTGATGGAACAGAATTTTCAATCCCAGCAGACAGGATAGAGGCTGGAACTTATTTAATCGCAGCAGCTATAACTGGTGGCGATGTAACCATTTCAAACGTTCAAGCTCCTCGCATGAATAATATTTTAGATAAATTAAAATTAAGTGGAGCCTCAGTTATAGAAGGCGATAATACTATCCAATTGATCATGGATAATGATTCCATTTTGCCAGTCGATATCTCAACAGCTCCGTTTCCAGGATTTCCAACAGATATGCAAGCACAATTTACTGTTTTAAACTCATTATCTAAGGGCTCATCAGTTGTTACAGAAAATGTATTTGAAAATAGGTTTATGCATGTGCAAGAGTTAAATAGAATGGGTTGCGATATTACAGTTAAAGGTAGTAATGCATTTATCAAGGGAGTTAAAGCGCTAAATGGCGCACCAGTAATGGCAACAGATTTGCGAGCATCTGCAAGCTTAATTTTGGCAGGGTTATGTGCCGAGGGAGAAACTATTGTAGACCGTATCTATCACATTGATAGGGGATATGAAAGGATTGAGGAGAAGTTATCATATCTTGGAGCAGATATTGCGAGGTTGCCTAATTAGTAGCGCTTTTCTCAGAAACAATTATTATATTTAGGCACATCAATAGACTTGAATTCATGAAATATTTCTTGATAACTATTTTGTGCAGGAGAAATAAAAATGTTTAACACAAATGATTTTATATTTACCTCAGAAACGACCCCTGATGTGACAACTGATTTAATAGGATGCGTCCAACAGGTTGAAGAGCTTATTGGTGTTGCAGACGCTGTAAATGTTACAGATTCACCAAACTGTAAAAGTCGTTTGAATAGTTTGTTAGTTGCCTCAGAGATCAAAAGAAGCGGTTTAGATGTTATTTTGCAACTAACTGGCAGGGATAGAAATCAGATTGCCCTTGAGTCAGTATTATTAGGCGCACTGTCAGTTGGCATAAATAAAGTTCTTTGTTTAAGTGGAGATCAGCCAGATGAGAATGGACCAGCCGTTGTAAATGAATTTAATGGCAATGGACTGATTGAATTATGCATGGTCATTGCTGGAGGTACTTTATCCGACGGTACAGCAATCAAAAATCCATTACCTATTTATCCAGGTGCTGCGGATGATTTGTATACTCAAATTTCAAAACCAGATGCACTAGATAAATTAGTTACAAAAATAGAACAGGGAGCAGGCTTTGTTCAAACTCAATATTGTTTTGACTATGAAATTATTAAACAATATTCAGACAAATTAAATAAGCAAGGTTCTTTTAATGATTGTAAGGTTATTATTGGTATGGGGCCATTAAAATCAGCTAAACAGGGTGATTGGATGCGTAAAAATTTATGGGGGGTAAACATCTCTGATCAAATTCTTAAGCGTCTAGAAGATAGTGGGTCACCAGCAGAAACTGGCGAAGCAATCTGCCAAGAGTTGATAGAAAAAATTATGGATCTTCCATGTATTGATGGGGTTCATCTAATGGGTCCAAGCTGTGAGAAGAGTTCGGCTAGAATAATCTCATACTTTAAATAGAAAAATTTGAATCAAGATAATTTAAAATTAATATTGGATGAGGTTAAATCTATTGCCATAGTTGGCGTTAGCTCTAACCCAGAAAGAGATAGTTACAAAGTGATGAAATTTCTTCAAGATTATGGTTTTGATGTATTTCCAGTTAATCCAAAATTGGTTAAAACTAAAATTCTAGATCAAGAGTGCTATTCAAGTCTTGAAGCTATAAAAGAAAAAGTTGATATGGTGGATGTATTTCGAGCTATAGAACATATTCCTAGCATTGCAAATGAGGCAATAAAAATTAAAGCAAAAATCTTATGGACCCAAGAAGGCTTGTATAGTGAAGAAGTAAAATATTTAGGAGAAAGTGCTGGATTAAAAGTGGTTATGGACCAATGTCCAAAAAAAATTCTTAAAAATTAATTAATCAGATTATGAATAAAAAGATAAAAGATATTTTGCAGGTTGACCAAACCCAACCAGATATTCTACGTTTGATTTTGAATGATCCTAATAATAAAAATGCTCTCTCAGACAAGATGATGCAACAACTTCAAGATCTCATAGTTGAGGCATCCTCAAATGATTCGGTCAAGGTGATTATCATTGCAGCCGTCGGCGATGTTTTTTGTTCAGGGCATAACTTAAAAGATATAACTGCAGCCAGAGCCAACTCAGATTCTGGGAAAGAATACCTTTCCGATCTCTTTAATTTATGCTCTTCATTAATGCAGATAATAACTACATGCTCAAAACCAGTCATAGCAGAAATCAATGGGGTCGCAACTGCCGCTGGTTGCCAATTAGTTGCTAGTTGCGACTTAGCCATAGCCTCTGATCTATCAAAGTTTGCAACACCAGGAGTCAATATAGGTTTATTTTGCTCAACCCCAATGGTTGCACTCTCAAGAAATGTTAGCAAAAAAGATGCAATGAAAATGCTGCTTACAGGCGATATGATTGATGCAGCCGAAGCCAAGAGAATATCCCTAATTAATGATCATGTCTCCCCTGAAAAACTAAATGACAGCGTTATGTCTCTTGCAAAGAAAATTGCAAATAAGTCTCTTTCCACGGTAAAAATTGGTAAAGAAGCTTTTTATCGACAGCATGAAATGAGTCTCACCGAAGCATATGTATACACGTCAAAAGTAATGACTGAAAACTCTCTAGCAGATGATGCAAAGGAGGGCATTGCTTCGTTTTTAGAAAAACGAGATCCCATCTGGAAAGATGAGTGACCTATTGAGCGGGAATAGCCTCTGTCACAACTTTGTAATCCTTTAGATTAGAGTTTTGTAATATTTGGAAGTCGATCTCATCTCCTGGAAAGGAATTTTTTAAAGCGCCAGTTAAATTTTCCCATGTTGGTGATTCATTGTTGATGGATAAGATTATTGCTCCTGGCTTTATTTTTCCGCTATTAAAAAGTGGCCCATAATTTCTGAGTTCCAATATCTCTAAACCATAGGTAGGATTATTGTTTAATAAGAACCTTTTCACCTTAACTCTAAAATCTCCAATCCACGATCGTTTGACTGAACCATACTGAATAATCTCCGAGGCAACTTCAATCATTTTATTTGCTGGAAGAGCAAAGCCAATTCCTGCATAAGAGCCAGTCTGAGAAAAAATTTTTGTATTCATGCCAATAAGGTTACCTTTGTGATTGATCAATGCTCCACCAGAATTTCCTGGATTAATTGCTGCATCAGTCTGAATAAGCTCAAGATATGGATTTCCATAATCTCTTCCAGTTGCACTAATAATTCCACTGGTAAAAGTTTTTCCTAAACCAAATGCATTTCCAATAGCTATCACTTGATCACCTATTTGCACTGATGAGCTGTTTGATACCTCAATAGGTTGTAGTGTATCTATTGGAGTAATTTTGATCACTGCAAGATCAGAACGCTCATCAAAACCAATCAAGGACGCTGTATAAACTTGCCCATCATCTAGTTCTACTTCAATAATTCTAGTGCCTTCAATCACATGAAGATTGGTAATAATATATCCGTCATTAGAAATAATAATTCCAGAGCCCATAAGATCATTTGGCAGCCTTCCGTTAAATGATCTAGTATCAATATTTTTCTTTGAGCTGATATTAATGACAGAGGGAGATGCCTTCGCGATTGCTGCTCCATAACCATCGCTATTCGACATATTTGTATAAAGATATGTCAGAATACCAACCAAGATTAAAAAATTTATCCTTGAAAGTTTATTATTAAAAAATTTCATATGATCATTAAATCAATAATATGAAGGATATAAAAGTTGTACTTGAGAATTTATCTATTCAGAGTGTGATAATTGATAATGCACAAGCTTCATTTCTAGAGAAGTTTATTGAGCAAGATTCAGCCTACAAACCCCCTACATTTTTTTCTAAAAATAATTCAATTGGAAATTTATATCTATGGGGTCCAGTTGGAAGGGGTAAAACAATGCTACTTCAGGCTCTCCAAGATTCATATTTTCCTCAAGCAGGCCAATTTCATTTCATTGAATTTATGCAACTTATTCATAAAAAATTATCAGAATTTTCAGGAAACAGTGATCCAATATTAAAGGTTGTAAAAAGTCTTTCGAATGATTTTAAGATTATTTTTATAGATGAGTTTCAGATTGAGGATATTGCTGATGCAATGATTATAGGTACATTAATTGAAGCATTATCGCAAAAAGGAATAAGGATGTTCATTTCATCTAATTCACACCCAGATGATCTCTATAAAGATGGTCTTCAAAGGGCTAAATTTTTACAAACCATAGATTTTATTAATAAAAATTTTTTTATTCACCATCTATTGGGGAGCGAGGACTATAGACTAAAAGAAATTGCTAAGTTTGATAGTTCAGCCAAAGATGGTAATAGTTTTGGATGCGTTAAAAATTTTTTACAAAGAACTTTCAATCAAGATATTACTTATACAACTGAGTTTTTGGCTAATAATAGAAAATTTAATTGTTTAGGCTGTTCTGATAAGGCGCTTTGGCTATCTTTTGAAGACTTTTTTTCATCGCCATGTTCAAGCAAAGATTTTATTGAGATTGTTAAAACATTTGAATGGGTATTTATTAATAATTTTCATGCTTGTAATGATGATCATCTTGATAAGGTAAGAAGATTTATAAGCTTTATTGATATTGCTTACCAAGAAAAACAAAAACTAAAATGTTTCTATGATCCAAATTTAATGATTAATTTGTATTCCGGAGATCAGTTACATCATTTATGGGCAAGAACTGAAAGTAGACTGCATCAAATAGCATCAAAAAAATATCTTCAAAATTTAGAGAAAAACTAAACTAAATGAATTAAAATATTGATTAAATAGCGCTTAAACATTAACATTCGCATCTAATTTTTTTCTTTAAACATAAAAAGTAATGAAAACTCTTTCACTCAGAAAAGAAGACGCTCAACATGATTGGTATGTTGTAGATGCTTCAGACAAAATTCTAGGGCGTCTAGCTACAAAAATAGCTGATCGTATCAGAGGCAAAGACAAACCCACCTTCACTCCCCATACTGATGGAGGGGACTATGTTGTAGTTATCAATGCAGAAAAAATTCAGGTAACTGGGAAAAAGTTTGATGATAAAAAATATTACAAACACTCCCTTTATCCTGGAGGTCTAAAGACTAAAGTATTTAAAGATATTATTGAAGATAAACCTGAATATATTATAGAAGAAGCTGTAAAAGGCATGCTTCCAAAAAATAAACTTGGAAAGCAAATGTTCAAAAAACTCAAAGTATATAAGGGCGATAATCATCCCCATGAATCACAAGAACCTCAAATTTGGGAGCCTAAACTATGAGCACGTCTATTCATTATGCAACTGGTAGAAGGAAGACTTCATCAGCTAGAGTGTATCTTTCAAAAGGAAAAGGAAAAATACTTGTTAATAATAAAGAATTAGCTCACTACTTTGGCAGGCAAGTAGCACAAATGTTAGTAATGCAACCATTGAAATTAACTGAGCTTGATGAGCAGGTAGACATTAAGGCTATGGTTAAGGGCGGAGGAAGCTTTGGTCAAGCAGGAGCAATTAGGCACGGTATCTCTAGAGCTTTGCTTGAATTTGATGAGAGCCTAAGACCTCAGCTAAAATCTGCAGGATTTTTGACAAGAGACGATAGAAAAGTAGAGAGAAAGAAGCCAGGATTAAAGAAAGCAAGAAAAAGTTCTCAATTCTCCAAACGTTAATTTCTTATATTTAAATATTACCGTTCATCCCAATATAGGTTTTAATGGAAGAAAAAAATACCACGCGAAGAAAAGTACTCATAAGTATGACCTCAGCTGTCGGCGCAGTCGGTGCATCATTCGCAGTTGTTCCATTTATCGCTTCCTGGAATCCAAGTGCAAAAGCTAAAGCAGTTGGTGGTCCTGTAAAAGTTGATGTTTCAAAAATGCAGGTTGGACAAAAAATTCAGGTTTCTTGGAGAAAGCAGCCAGTTTTTGTTATCCGTCATAGCAAAGAAGCATTGGCAGGTCTTTCAAAAGTTGAATCCAAGCTAGATGATCCAAGTTCGTTAAAGATTGATGAGCCATATAGAGATGTGAATCCAACAAGATCAACATCAAATGAATATACTGTAATTGCTGGAGTTTGTACCCATCTCGGGTGTGCTCCAAAATATTATCCTGAAATGGAATCTCAGCCTTGGGATGAGTCTTGGGTTGGTGGATTTTTCTGTCCTTGCCATGGATCAATGTTTGACATTGTTGGGAGAGTATTCAAAGGAGTTCCTGCTCCAACTAATTTAAAGGTTCCGCCACATTATTTTGACGGAAGTATATTAACAATAGGGGAAGAAAGAGGCACTGCATAATGACCCAAAAATCATCAGGATTTTTTAATTGGATTAACGCTCGTTTACCTATTGTAAATACATATGAACGTCATTTATCAAAACACCCTGTCCCTAAGAAAGTAAATTTCTGGTACATGTTCGGTGCTTTGGCATCAGTAGTTTTAATTATTCAGATCGTTTCAGGCATTTGGTTGATGTTTGGTTATGAGAATACTGAAGAGGGAGCTTTTGCTTCCATAGAATATATTATGCGAGATATTGAATATGGCTGGGTTATTCGATATATGCATACCACTGGTGCTTCAATGTTCTTTGCTGTTGTATATCTTCATATGTTTCGAGGGTTGTTATATGGGTCTTATCATAAACCAAGAGAATTGGTCTGGGTTTTTGGTATGACTATTTACCTTGTAATGATGGCCGAGGGTTTTTTAGGGTATGTTTTGCCATATGGTCAAATGTCTTACTGGGGTGCTCAGGTTATTATTTCTCTATTTGGCGCCATTCCTTACATTGGCGAGTCATTGGAAATTTGGGTAAGAGGTGATTACTATATTTCTGGTGCAACCATTTCAAGATTCTTTGCATTACATGTGGTAGCTCTGCCCTTAATATTAATTGCGCTGGTATTTATGCATTTAGTTGCCTTGCATGAAGTTGGTGCAGGGAATCCAGAGGGTGTTGATATTGAAAAGCATTTAGATGATGACGGAGTTCCATTGGACAGCGTTCCATTTTTTCCATATAAAGTTTTGAATGCATTGGTGGCCATTGGAATATTCGGCATTGTATTTTCAATTATTATGTTCTTTTTTCCTGAAGGCGGCGGCTACATGTTGGAGTTAGCTAACTTTGAGGAAGCTAATCCACTAAGCACTCCTGAGCATATCGCTCCAGTATGGTATTACTCGCCATACTACGCAATGTTAAGAGCAGTGCCAGATAAGCTTGGCGGTCTTGTAGTTATGGGCGCTGCTATAGCCATACTTTTCGTTGTACCATGGCTTGATAGAAGTAAAGCAGCTTCTATTAGGTACAAGGGAATACTTAGCAAGATTGCAATGACTATATTTATTTTTAGCTGGCTTATGTTGGCATGGTTGGGCACTGTGCCTGTAACAGCTTTAAGAACAACACTTAGTATCATTGGGACCATAATTTATTTTGCATTTTTCTTGTTAATGCCGATTTATACCTCTATCGAAAAAACTAAGCCGGTACCAGAAAGATTATGAAGAAATTCTTATTAGTAGCTTTCTTGTGTGTTGGCTCGCAAGAAGTTTTTGCAGCGGGCGGTGCGCCATGCGGTGATTATGGAGAATGCGATTCATTCAAACCTGAGCTTAATAATATAGAGTCACTGCAATTAGGTGCTTTGACTTTTATTAATCATTGTTATGGTTGTCATTCATTGAAATATTCTAGATGGGGCAGAATTGCAAAAGACTTAGATATTCCTGAGGATATCTTCAACGATAATTTAATTTTTGGTGCAAATGTAAAGCTTGGAGATAGAATGACCGGATCGATGAAACCTGCTGTTTCTGAAACCTGGTTCGGTATAGCCCCACCTGATCTAACACTTGTTACAAGATTGCATGGCTCTGATTGGGTCTATACTTATTTAAGAACTTTTTATGAGGATTCATCAAAACAATATGGGGTAAATAATATGGTATACCCAGGTGCAGCAATGCCCAATGTTTTAGCCTCGATGCAAGGTAAGCAAATATTATCCTGCAAGGATGTACCGATAATAGCTAGCAATGGCGGAGTGAGAAGGGATGAAATGGGTAATGATATTACTGAAGAAAAGTGTGGATATCTTAAAACTATTCAGGGATCAGGCTCCTTGTCCGTTCAAGAGTTTGATGAAGTTATATACAATCTTGTAAATTTTATGACATACGTTGGAGAGCCAAGTAGATCAGATAGAGAGAGAATGGGTTGGTACGCAATATTATTTTTTGTAGTTTTTACAGCGCTTGCGTATCTTCTCTTTAAAGAATACGAAAAAGATTATCATTAGATTTAATTAAAACAAAGAGGTAGCATGATTTTATATTCTGACAAAGACGACCACTACAGCCACAGAGTAAGAATTGTTCTTGCTGAAAAAGATATTGCTTGTGAAATAAGAGAAACTACAAATGAAGAGGCTCCAGAGGAGGTATTGGCGCTAAATCCCTATCACACCCTTCCTATTCTGGCTGATAGAGATCTTGGTTTGTATGATGCAGGAGTAATGCTGGAGTATCTAGATGAGCGCTTCCCTCATCCTCCTCTTCTTCCGGTCTATCCAGTTTCAAGGGCTAATAGCCGAACACTTATGTTGAGAATAGATAAAGAATGGTGTCCATTAGTCGATACCTTAATTGCTAAAGAGCTTTCTGAGAAGGAGCTATTAATCGTTAGAGAAGAGTTACTGAATGAAATAAGCACAGTTGCTCCGACTTTCAAAGAATTTGATTTTTTTATGAGTGAAGATTTTTCTATAGTAGATTGTTATCTAGCACCAATTTTGTGGAGACTTCCCTCTATTGGAATCAATCTCCCTTTAAATAGGCATCTTAAACCCTTGCTGGATTATCAAACCAAAATATTTGCCAGACCCAGCTTCCAGGATAGCCTTTCTTTAATAGAGAGAGATCTTAGAGATTAAGATGAAATTAAATCTGAGCTAATTCTCTGCAAAGGAATGCTTCTTTTGGAGCAAGAATTAGATCGATAAGAAATACTACCAATAACACCATTTATATTTGCTGATTGAACCCCAGCTTGTTTGAGAATTTGCAGTAATAACCATTCATGCAAAGCTCCTAGCTTTAGAAAATTTTCAAGAGATACTGATTCATCATTCTTGATTTTTGATGTTAGATAAATAGATGCAGGAATCAATGAATCTTCATAGTCTAGAAGTTGGAGAGGAGTGTTTATTTCCTCTAGAGATGAAATAAAGTTTAAATACCTGAAATTATTTCCTCCATGATATCTGAGAGCTGGGATCATTGATTTATATTCTTGAGGATTTAATATAATTATGATTTGCTTGAAATCAGACCTAGGCCGTGGGTTAAAATTCAGATTTTGATTTGGGTTCAGGTTAGAAATTTTATTGAATCGCTCTTCGCTAAATTTAACTCCCAAAACCTCAGTTGAGAATTCTTGAACATTTGTTGCAGTATACTTTATTCTTATCAGGCTTTTATTATCTGGTCTTAGGCTTTCAGCAAAGGATTTATATTCTTCAGAATAAATCATTAATGCTGAATCAGAGTTTTTATTTATTTCCTGATTTATTGATTCAATTGCATCATCATAAATGCTTGAGCAAAACCCATTAATTTTTTGTGAAAGTAAATTTTTTGGCAGGATGGTTTGATTTTTTTCATCCCACAAAATACTTATTGGAAGATTGAGTCCATAAACTAACTCTATCAAATCCTTAGAGTATTGATGATTTGGTTTAAGCTCGAGGGTATAATTTTTCTTTGTGAGAATTTTTTGATAATTCTTTTTTAATATTTTTGCCTCATTAAATGCCCTTTGATCCAGTATTCCTTCATCAATAGCTGCTTGTATTATCTCCAAGTCATTATAAAAGTAGCTTTGGTAGTCATAGATCTCCAGGAAGTCTTTTGGGCTATTTTCCTGAAGAAGCTCAATTGAATTAAGATTTAAATTTTTAGATGTTATTGAGCAAGATGTTAAGATACTTAATGCTATAAGACGCGTTACATATTTATTTTTTTTAAAAATCATTAATTAAATTTCATGCTTTATATAATTTGCACCCCTATTGGTAATTTAAATGATTTCTCATTGAGGTCAATTAATACTTTGAAGGAAGTAGATAAGATTTTTGTAGAAGATACTAGGGTTTCAGCTAAACTTTTACAACATTTTGATATTGAAAAGGAAACTAAACCATATCATGAGCATAACGAGAATGAAGCTACTGATGAAATAATTAAACTTATTCAAAGTGGAGAAACCGTAGCGCTTTTATCTGATGCCGGGGCGCCACTTATATCTGATCCAGGATATCCACTGATACAAAGGTGTATTAAAGATGGTATTTCTTTCACAGTCCTTCCGGGGCCGTCTGCAGTAATAAATGCATTAATTCTTTCAGGCTTACCATCAGACAAGTTCTCCTTTAATGGCTTTTTGCCAAAACAACATGAAGCAAAAAGAAAAATTGCAATAAATTTACAGAATTGCAATGCTACAAATATTTTCTTTGAATCTGGTAAGAGGATTAACGAAACTATTTCAATTTTTTCTGAAAACTTAAGTCTAAATACCCGGTTAGCAATTTGCCGAGAGATGACCAAGGAGTATGAATCAATTTATAGAGGAACCATTGAGGAAATTTTAACTCTTATTAAAGATAATCAAATCACAATGTTAGGAGAGTTTGTAATTCTCGTTTATCCCCACTCATATTCCAGTAAAGTTTTTGATTTAGATGAAAATTTTTGTCGTCCATTTCTTGATTATTTATCCCCAACAGATGCGTCAAAACTTATAGCTAAAGTTACTTCTTTTTCTAAGCAAGAAGTATACAAATTCCTCTTAGGGATTTCTAAATAGATGTAAAGGTATTAAAATGCATTCGAGTTGATCGGATGACTGCTAACAATTTGTTAGAGGAAAGTCCGGACTTCATAGAGTAGAGTGCCAGGT
>CENP01028321.1_pt1 | contig 33452 bp, 28 predicted proteins | sample 361281 | NCBI WGS metagenome assembly CENP01 (sample SAMEA2591122, study PRJEB7988) | marine metagenome | biome: marine biome (ENVO:00000447); feature: deep chlorophyll maximum layer (ENVO:xxxxxxxx); material: saline water (ENVO:00002010), including plankton (ENVO:xxxxxxxx) | depth 70 m | reverse complement strand
AACTATTTCTAAAAGTATTGATGAATATACTTCAAAAATTGTATACAAAGACGACGGAGTTGACACAGAAATGGAAATTCTTTCCTCCTATGAAATTGATGACTCTACATTTATGATTGAAGCATATGTGGATGGGATGCAAGTAGATTTTGAATTAAACTTTGAAGATGATTCAATATCAGGAATGGCATCTGGGATATATGAAGTAGAGGGATCTAGAACCTCTAAGTAATTATTTTTAATTAATTATCAACTACTGCTTTGCAGAAAGACCAAACCAAATTATCCCAAGACCGCTAAGCATTAATAATATTGCAAAACCTTTAAGTATAAAATTTTTTTTCATAATATTAATATTTATATGCTTAAAGATAGTTTTTATTTAACTCTTTTCTTCTAAGAGTAAAGAACTTAATCTTATATAAAAAGTTTTTTGCTAATCCTAAAACCGTACCAACCAATATAAATAAAACATAAAAGGGGGAGTATGAATGAAAAGTTAACCTCAGAAACACCTAGAATGAGTATATCTGAAACACCGTTTCCTCCGGCATCAATTATATTTCCTTGAAACTTTGGTAATAAAGCACCTCCTACTATAGCCATAACTAAACCAGCAGAACCTACCTTAGATTGTTCTTCTGTTAAATTTCCAAGTGCAATTCCATAAATTGTTGGAAACATTAAAGACATACAAAATGAAACAAATATTAAGCTGTAAAGTCCAATAATACTATTTATAAAAATAGTTCCTAAAACAAATATCATTGCAAACATTGAAAAATTCATTAGTAATTTTCCAGGACTCATAAACCTTAACATATATGTGCCTACAGCACGTCCAATTGTGAAGAGTACAAATGCCCCCATTTGATAATATCCTGCACTAACTCCATCAATTCCAATACCCTCTGAATACTGATAAATGTAAGTCCAGCACATTATCTGAGCACCTACATATAAAATTTGAGCTAATAATCCTAAAATATATTTATTGTCTTTAGCTAAAGTGTAAAGTGTTTTGCTAATATTGGTCATAGCATTCTGATCTTTAGATTGTGGCATTTTGATAGTTGCAAATAATATAAAAACTCCAATCAGCACCAACCCTAGGATTACGTATGGATCACGAATTACCAATAAATCCGAAGTCTTGATTAAGATTTTTGAAGCTTCATCTAGAGAGCTATAATCTACAATATCATCTGACTTCAATTTTTTCAGTACAAATTGTTGGGCAACTAGTAAACCTAAAATAAGTCCCAGAGGGTTAAAAGCTTGTGCTAAATTTAAACGCTGTGTAGCTGTTTCTTTATCGCCTAATGCTAAAGCATATGGATTTGCTGCTGTTTCTAAAAAGGCTAATCCAAATGTTAAAATATATAGGCCTAAACAGAAGAACCAAAACTTTTCACTCAAAGCTGCTGGATAAAATAATAAAGCACCTATGGCATATAATGCTAAGCCTATTAAAATACACGTTTTATATGAATATTTTCTCATAAGCATTGCAGCGGGTAATGCCATACAAAAATAACCCCCATAAAATGCCATTTGTACCCATGCTGCCTGAGAATTAGAAAGTTCTAAGACCTTCTTAAATGCTTGTACCATGGGATCAGTTACTGCATTAGCAAAACCCCATAATGTAAATAATGAAGTAACTAATATGAAGGGAATTAGAACTTTTTTTGATACTACCTCTGCTTTTTGGGAACTATTCATATAATAATCTTAAATCTAATTAATTACTATTGGATAAAGAATAAGGCTTAGATTCACTAGAAGTTCCAAAATCTTTATTTGGCTTAATATCCATTTCGAAATTTAGGCTCCCTCCTTTTTGTATATCATTATAATCAATCCATGTTTTATTATAATTAGCTCCATTTAATTTCAAGGATTTAATATAGTGATTGTTATATCTATTGTCTTTCGCATTAATTGTGAATTTATTACCATTTTGTAGTTTCATTGTTATCTTCTCAAAGAGAGGGCTTCCAAAAACATATTGTGGTGCACCAGGGGTTACTGGATAAAAGCCTAAAGCACTAAAGACATACCAAGCAGATGTTTGTCCATTATCCTCATCACCACAATAACCATCTGGGGTTGCAGAGTATAGTTTTTCCATTACATCTCTAACTTTATGTTGTGCTTTCCATGGTTGTTTTGCATAATTATATAAATAAATCATGTGTTGCACCGGTTGATTACCGTGTGCATAATTTCCCATATTTACAATCTGCATTTCCCTAATTTCATGAATGGTAAATCCATAATATGAATCATCAAATTTTGGAGGCATTGTAAAAACTGTATCTAACATTTTTGTGAATTCTAAGTCTCCTCCCATTAGGTCGATAAGACCCTGGACGTCATGAAAAACCGACCAGGTATAATGTATACTATTCCCTTCGGTAAAAGCATCCCCCCATTTTAAGGGATTGAAAGGCGATTGAAAAGTGCCATCTTCATTTTTGCCACGCATCCATTTAGTTTCTGGATCAAATAAATTTTTATAGTTTTTAGACTGCTTATAGAATCGTTTTGATATTTCTGTTTTGTTCATCTTTTTGGTCATCTCTGCAATTGTGAAATCTGCATAGGCATACTCTAATGATCGGGCGGCATTCTCATTGATTCCAACATCATAAGGCACATAGCCCAATCTATTGTAATAGTCAATTCCTTCTCTTCCGACAGATTGTTCTGGACGCCCTTCGTTTATATTGGCATTTTTTAAAACAGCTTCTAATAAGATATCTTCATCTTTTTCATGCACATTTCCCTTTAAATAAGCATCTGCAATTATGGGTGCAGAATTTGAACCGATCATACTTTGTCGATGCCCTGGACTTGCCCATTCTGGCAACCAACCTGATTCTTTATAAGTATTTGCCAAACCTTCCATGATTTGTTTATTAAGTTCTGGATACATTAGATTGAAAAATGGGAATACAGCTCTAAACGTATCCCAAAAACCATTATCTGTAAACATATATCCTGGTAGAACTTTTCCATTGTAGGGACTATAATGAACTATTTCTTCTTCTTTATTTATTTCATAAAATTTTCTAGGAAACAGCAAAAGTCTATAGAGGCAAGAATAAAATGTTCGAATATTGTCAATATTATTATCTTCAACTACTAATCTTTGAAATTCATTTTCCCATAAAGCTTTAGCTTGTGACTTAACATCTTTAAAAGTTTTTTCTCCTATTTCTTTATTGAGATTTAGCTCTGCTTGCTCTAAACTGATAAATGATGAAGCTACCTTTACATTAACTTGTTCTCCTTGTTTGGTTATAAAACCTATTATAGCTCCTACATGATCTCCTTCACTATCTGTTGAGTTTTCATTCAATTTCCAATTATCAGACCAAGTATGTTTCCACTTAAAATCTTTATCAAAAACAGCAACAAAGTAATTGTGAAAATTTTCTGGTACACCACCACTGTTATTTCTACAGTAGCCAATAATTTTTCTTTCTTCAGGTATTATTTTTACCATAGAACCCTTTTCAAAAGCGTCAAGTATAATGTAAGAAGAGTCATTTTCAGGAAAAGTAAATCTAAACATTGCTGCTCTTTCTGAAGGAGTTACCTCCGCAACGACATCATAATCAGCTAAATAGGCTTTATAATAATGTGGGCTAGCTTCTTCTGCTTTATGGGAAAACCAAGATGCTCTTTCATCCTCTTGATATTTAAGTTCTCCCGATACTGCCATAAGAGAAAAAGAAGCATAATCATTAATCCAAGGACTAGGTTGATGAGTTTGTTTGATGCCTCTAATAGTTTCATCGTCATATTTGTAAGCCCAACCATCTCCCATTTTGGCAGTTTGAGGTGTCCAGAAATTCATCCCCCATGGAGTCGCAATAGCAGGATATGTATTCCCATTTGAAAGACTGAATTTAGAGTCTGTACCCATTAATGGATTCACTAAATCAACTAAACTGGAATATTGTGAATTATTCAATAAGCTGTTTTTGTTATTTATTTTATTGGTGCACGAAATCGTCGATAATAGCAAAACGACGATTAATTTCTTTAGTATATTTTTTATCATAATCTTATAATTTACCTAATCAAAGAGATGAAATTTAATCTTTAAAAGATTTAAAAATTCTTAATTATAATAGCTTTGGTTTTCCTCAGACTCTATTGTAATCATCTTCAATACGAACAATATCATCTTCACCAAAATAGGTCCCAGTTTGCACTTCAATAAAGACAACTTTTTCTTGTTTTTTATTTTCAATACGATGCTTAACTCCTTTGGGTATTAAGATAGTTTCACCTGCTTTATGTTCTTTTATAACCCCATTAAGGGTTATTGAGCCAACACCGTCAACAATAGTCCAAGCCTCAGATCGCTTGTGGTGGTATTGATATGAGAGTCTTCCGCCAGGATCAACTTCAATTCGTTTTAGTTTATAAGTAGGTTGGTCGTGTATAACGAAAAATCGCCCCCAAGGGCGCTCTTCACTTTCAATTGATATCATTCGTGTTCATTTGTTTATTAAATACAAAATAAGCATTTAATATTATTTATATCAAAATAGTGCCTAATAAATTATGCCTCTAAATTAAAATACAATAGTTTTTTATTACATTGGAACATAAAGAATTCATATTATGGAAAAATTTCTATTTATTTTAATGATAGTTTTATTTAATTCTTGTTCGAATACTGATGAAAATATTGAAGGCAGTTTAAATAATGAACTTTATGGACTAACACAGGATGATATAAATCAGGCTTTAAAAATTCATAATGATGCTCGTTCTGATGTTGGGACAGATGCTCTTGAATGGTCTTCTTCCTTGTCTAAAGATGCATCAGTTTGGGCTACAAAAATAGCCGCTGAGGATAAAATGTATCATTCTGAAAATGATTCACGTCCAAATCAAGGAGAAAATTTATTTTTTACAACAGCTACTGACTCTCTAACCCCAGCTAGAAATGCTTCACAGCTTTGGTATGAGGAGATTGAATTATATTCATATTCACCTATTCTTTCAGGAGAAAATGATTTTTATAAAATTGGTCATTATACCCAAATGGTCTGGAAAAATACAACTGAAGTAGGAATGGCAATGGCTGTTTCTTCTTCAGGTAAAACATATGTTGTTGCAAGATATAGTCCTGCAGGAAACTATAGTGGAGAATACCCGTACTAAAATTATAAATGGGATAAATTCAATCCATTTACTTAATAATAAAATTAAAAATGAAACATTTCCTATTTCTATTTCTCTTTTTTCTAATTTGCACTTTAAGTTCTCAAGATTCGAAACTCTACGAAAAAGAGACTTTTATAATCGAAAACGATACACTTAATTACAGAATTCTAAAGCCTTTGAATTTTAACCCAAATAAGCAATATCCTGTTCATTTATTTCTTCATGGCTCGGGAGAAAGAGGAAATGATAATATTTCACAACTAATTCATGGTGGAAAATTATTTATTAAAAAAGAAAATAGGGAAAAGTATAATTCTTGGGTGATATTTCCTCAATGTTTAAAAAATGACAGATGGCCAAGTATATCATCAGATAATTGGAATGAAACTTTTAATGATGAAATTAAAAAACCTAACAAAAGCCTTGAACTTGTTATAAAGCTAATGGATAAGTTTATAGAAAAAAAACAAGTTGATAAACAAAGAATTTATGTCAGCGGATTATCAATGGGTGGAATGGGAACATATGAAATTTTATTTAGACGGCCCGACATGTTTGCTGCTGCAACTCCTATTTGTGGAAATGGAGTTGTAGAGTTAGCAAAGTTCTATTCTAAAAAAGTACCTCTTTGGATTTTTCATGGTTCCGACGATAAGGTAGTTAGTCCAAAACATTCTTTAAATATGGCTAAAGCGATCATAGAGTCAGGCGGAAGCCCTAAAATGACTTTATATGAAAATGTTGATCACGGTAGTTGGAACAAAGCATTTGCAGAAGAAGATTTTTTAAAATGGATACACTCAAAGTCTAAGAAAAAAAAATAGAATATTTAGAAAATATTTTATTTTATCCCGTAGAGGTTTAAATGTTTCTTCATCAGTGGTATGAAAATGAAAGGGAAATATGATAATATTAGCATCATAGGGTAGCCAAAAGGTAAAATAGGACTATTCTCTTTTGAATCTAATATCTGAAAAGGTTTAGAACCTGAATGGTGATGATCAGAATGCCTTGTTAACTCGAATAAAAGAACGCGACCAATCAAATGGTCAGAGTTCCAAGAATGAAAAGGTTTAACTCTTTCATATCTTCCATTTTCAAGAACTTTTCTTCGTAAACCATAATGAGAAAAATAATTTTGCGCTTCCAGAACGGAAATACCATAGACTGCCGTTAAAAAATAAATGACAGTTACTTTTGGCCCATAAGCAATGAAAATAAAAGAAAATAAAATCAAGGGTAAAATAGTGTAAAGAATCATAGGGTTTAAGAAGGTGTTTTTTCCATTTGATTTCAACCTTTGAAACTCCAATTTCCATGCCTTAAAATAACCTCCTATTTGAGACTTTAAAGCGAAAAAATAAAATATTTCGCCTTGTTTTGCTGAGCTTAAATCATCTGGTGTAGCAACATCTCTGTGATGACCACCATTATGATAAGGAATAAAATGATTTTGAACTGCTGTAAGAAGCATTATGTGAGCGAAAAAAGTCTTTGTTTTATTTTTCGTCTTATGTCCTAATTCGTGACCAATATTAATTCCATTTACGCCAAGAATTGTCCCCATCATAAAAATTCTTGCAATAAGATCTGAAGTCAATATAGAATCTTGAGAAAGAGTTTCAAGAAAGTCAAATACTATAAATAGGTGTAAAGGGACAGAAAGGTAAAGAACTAAATCATAGTAAAAATCATTTTGAGCCATGTCTTTTTCAACACTCTCAAAATTATAGGTGTTGGGCGGAAAAATATATTCTAGAATTGGAACAAGTACGTAAAGAAAAAACAAACCAAAATACGCAAGTAAACCTGTTGAATGAAAAGTAAGAAGACCTAGTAAGGGTACAATGTAAGCCCCGAAATATTTAAATTTTTTCATTTACTAATAGTTTTCATCAATTGTATAAAACTACAAAAAACCCACTAAAAAATGAATCTTAAAGCTATACTAATTAACTAACCTTCATATTTTAACTTTTACTTTAAAGCTTAATTGTATATAGTAAAATCTCTATTCTTTTTTGTAATTTATATTAAACAATAGATGAGCTTTAAACTTCATTACTCATTTTTAACATATAATGAAATAGAATGTTTCTTAAAGCAAATGGAAAAGATGTTAAAACTAAATTTTTATTCACTTTAGTCTTGATTTTTTTTAAAGAAACAGATAAAATTTCATATCAATTACTAAATATTCTCTTGTGAAAATTTAAATAACATATAAATACTATAAAATATAAATCACAAAAAAACCTAAATAAGTCCCCAAGGCGTTTCCTAAAGTTCCTACTAAGATAGCCGGTAAAATTAACTCCTTACGTTCAAAGGTCTCTGCTAAAGCAATTGCAGAAGCTCCTCCTCCAATATTAGCCTGACTAACAATGGCAATCATTTGCCAGTCACGATAAAAAAATCCGCCAAAAAGTATTATTATAATTCCGTGAAATAAAACAGCAATACTTGTAAAAAGCAAAAGCATAAATCCAATTTCTTTAAGATTATAAACAGCGCTAAACTCACAATAAGCACCAATTACTGCTAAGAATAGATAAACTAAATACAATCCTAAATTATGACTTCCTTTTAAATTTGAAATAAACTTATTTTGAGCCAATGCGATACCAATTGTTGTAAGTATAAGTATGGACGGTATTTTTGGAAAATAATTACCAAGAATTTCAGAAATAAAAAAAGCCGTTATACCTAGGAAAGTTAACCAGGCCAATGAAAATATATCTATGTCTTTATCCAAAAACTCTCTTTTATCTTTTTTTATAATATTTTTTTCAACTCTATCTTTCCAAATACGAGATAAAAATATTGGCAAAACTAAGGTTATCAGAATCCATATTGCTGTCACAACATTATCTACAGCAATAGTCCCAGCATATAAAACTCCATTTTTTTGAAATTCATATTCTAAAGCTACTGCATTAAAATTTACACTTCCTCCTGTATAAGTTCCTGTAAGCATTCCAGCTATTACTTTTGCATCTTCCCCTAATACTACTTCAGGGGAGAGAAGAGTCCATGATATAATTATTCCGATAGTAGTGGCTAATGAGCCTAAAATAAAAAGACTAATCATTGGTAGTCCCGCTCTTTTAATCGAATTAAGATTAATACTTAACAGTAAATAAAAAATAGAAATTGGAGCAATATATTTGAAAATAACATGATACAAGTCAATACTATTTGAAGCAGACGGAATTAGCTCAAAGTTTGCTATTACAGCAGTAAAAAGTATTACAAGTAATGCTGCTCCTAAATTTTTACCCAACTTAGTTTTTGCTGCATAAATAGACAAGATGACCATAAAACTCAACATTCCAAGAACGTATATAGGATTTGATACAAATGACATATAATTATTTTATATCATTTTTTTTAAAGAATTATTCATCAAAACCAAAAAATTAGGATCTAAAGATATCTCCAAAGGTTCTTTTTCAACTTTTATTCTGTACACCTGATTTGCACTGTCTAATTTAATTTTATGGATTTTTTGGTGATTACTTTTAAAATTAATACCAATTTCAATCGGCATTTCGATAACTAAGTTTCCATCTTGTACCTGTTTTAAATTTAATACAATTTCAGCTTCCTTATTGTCATAATACCACTCTCCCTCTAATTTTAAGATTCCAGGTCTGTATAACCATTGATTAAAAAAAGTAGTCAAATTCAACCCTGATACCTCTTCCATCACTTTTTTGAAATCTTCGGTTGTAGCATTTAAATCTTTATACTTGAGATAATATGCCCTAATTCCTTCCCAAAATACTTTTGTTCCTAAAACTCCCCTAAGCATATGAAGCACCCAGCTACCTTTTTGATAAATTTGTGAAGTAGTGACATCCTTCATATTTTTCAAATTATCGTGGATAATAGTATAATTAGGATTTTTTTTATGGAAAGAATCAACTCTTTTTTGACTGGATTTAAGCCCTTTAACAAATTCTTCACGACCATATTCATGTTCTATAAATAAGAGTGTAAAATAGGTTGCAAATCCTTCACTTAACCAAACATCATCCCAATCAGATTCTGTTACGGAATTACCAAACCATTGATGAGCAATTTCATGTATGACAACATTTCTCCATCTTTCGTTTCGATTGCCTACAACTGATTTATCGCTATATAATATAGCTGAAGCCGCTTCCATGCCACCGCTTACACTGTTTGACTGAATATTAGCTAATTTCTCGTAAGAATAGGGGCCAATGTAATTTGAATAAAATTCGAGTGCTTTTTTTGTTGGCTCTGCAAAATCATAAAATCCTGCATCTCTATCTTGCTTAAAGACCCATGTTTGTATTGACTTTCCATCAAATTGATCGACATACTGAATTGCAAACTCTGCAACACCTAAAACATACAACCATGGAGCAATTGGAACTGATTGTTTCCAATGAGTAAGTTTCTGATCTCCATCCAGATGTGTTTCTTCAACTTTTAATCCATTTGAAACTACTTCATAGTGATTTGGTGCAGTAATTATAAATTCACATTTAGCTTTATCATAAGGGTGGTCTATTGTAGCAAGCCAATGTCTTGCTCGATTTGGCCAATTATCACTAAAAAAGGTTCTATCACCATATTTATTATCTGCTATTTTTAACCCTTCAATAGGAATACCTTTGTATCTAATAGTAAATTCTTTCCTTTCATTTTTGAAAGAAGCTTTATCATTATATATCCAGAGTTCATTTTCTGAATGTAAAAAATCTAACGAATTTTTATCTGATTTTACTCCAAGTACAGTCATTCCTTTGTTTCCTAATTTTTTAGAAGAATTAACTAAGTCTATCCTTATTTTTTTAATTCCTGAATCAAGAAATCTCAGATCAATTTTAACATCACAAATAATTTCATCTGTTTTATCAGAAAGTTTGATGTCAAATATATAATTGATGACATCAATTTTAGTGTTTTTGGGATATGGATCGCCATTTGCATTAGCAAGTAAGTGAAATGTAACAAAAAATATTATTGAAAATAAAAAAGAAAACTTCATTTTAATTTATTTATTATTGAATAACTCTTTAATAAGTTGCTTTTGTATATCAACATGTAAACAAGAAAAAAGATACAAAGCTGTTGATCAAGGTAATTATCAGCTCAAAAATTATTTATTATAAATTGATTTCTTAAAATTTATCCTATCCCTAAATTAGTTTTAAAGTATATATGGAAATTGAACACCTAAAACATAACCTAAAACTACACCCAAAGCAAACATTATAAGGCCTTTAGCACTGAAAAACCATCCAAAATTTTCTTCCCAAGAATCAGGAATAAAATTCCCATCAGCATCCTCTGCCTTACCAGTTCTAGTCAAATATCCGGCATAAAAATATACACCTGAAACAAGTATTACAATAAAAATGATTGTTATCAAAGCGTCGTTCATACAAGTGTTTTATAACAATTTACAAAAAAAAACTTTGTTAAGATCTTAAATACTCCATTGATTGACTTTATTATTTAAATTTAACTTATGGATATTTAATTTTAGTTACTTCTCTTAAGGATAGGTTATTCAATAATTTATATTTTTTCCCATTTGACATCTTAACATCAAATAATTCCTCTTTATTATAAGCCGCGTGTATTTTGAAATTTCGTAGAATAAAATTTTCAAAGTTTTCAATTTCAAGTCCGTTTGTAAAAAAATTATTTTTAGGATTATTCCAAGCTAATGAAATATCATTAAGTTCTAAATTTTTAACTCCCTTAGCATAAAATGCAGATATTTTACTTTCAAATAAACCCTTTTCTAATGAAAAGGATGGCCTTAGATCAAAATTTCCACCGTATTTTTTTGAATATAATCCTGAATTGACTATAACTTTAACATCATTCATTTTTATATTTCTTATAGAATTAAAATTCTCCCCATAAATAATAACCCCACTTTCTGAATAAGCATTTATATTATTAAAAGTAACATCACTAATTATTCCTGAATTACCATTTTTTGATGACTTAATTGCAGAAATATGAATGGGTTCACCTTTCCCCCACCAACCATCTGAATGGAGCCTAGTTTCAATAAATATATTTGAAAAGGATAAATTTTTAATATTGCTATTGTCTCTTGAAAAAACACCAATCCCTCTATTTGAATTATTAATAATTATATTGCTAAATATCACATTTGAAATAGGTTTATCGCCATAACCTACTCTAATACCTGCAGATTTTGATGTAACAATACAATTATCAAAAATTATATTTTTTGCCTCTTTAGAATTATTCCCATAATTATATTTGTTTAACCCTGATTTAAATCCTGTGACAATTAGTGCATCATCTCCAGCAATTATGTTAGTGTTTGACACATTTACATTTATTGATGATGTAATATGAATTCCATCACTATTTGGTATTAAAAGATTATTTTTAATTGTTATTTGTGAAATTTTAACATTATCACATCCTCCAATTCTTATGGTCCATTTAGGTGCGTCTAAGAAATTAATGTTTTGAATTAAAATATTCTCTGAATTACTAATTGTAAGAATATGCCCTGGCCTTTCGTTAAATTTTAATGGCCCGTCTTCTAATTTTAACTCATCACGATATTTTTCTTTTTGAAGTGTGAACTTTCTTTCTTCTTTTGAAGGAGCAAAACGAGTATTTTTATTCATAAAATGGGTTCCTATTCCATCTAAAACCCCTTCTCCAGTTATTGAAATATTTCTGACGTTATTCGCAAAAATAAGACCCATAAGATTCTTACCTGAATAATAATAACCTTCAGGCATAACATCGTAATCATTTACATCTTGACTTCCAATCAAAAAGGAACCACTTTCTAAATGAAGGTTTACGTTTGACTTTAAATGTATTGTTCCGGATATAAATTTACCTTTTGGAATTAAAACTGTACCTCCACCCAAGGAACTACATTTTATAATAGCGTTGTTAATTGGATCGGTGTTAACAAAAGACTCACCTGCTTTTGCTCCAAAATCTATTATATTAAAAGTCTGGCAAAAAGTACCACTTAATTTAAATATGAAAAAAGTTAAAAAAACTACTATTCTAAACATTTAAAAATTTTTAAAGTGATTTTTTAAAACTTTAATGATTTATTCAAACTGGTATTTATCTCCCTTAATATCAACATATTGTTTTAAGTCAGTGTAATATGTGGTGCCACTTTTTTTATCAAATACAATATCTTTTTCTAAATACTGGTATCTATCTACTTGACTCGATATTATAATTGACATCCCTAAAATTAATGAGCCTATAAAAACTGTAATTAATGTAATATAATCTTTCATTTAAATTAATTTTTATCTTTCTATGCAATATATTAAAATCACTCTAAAATTAAAATAAGAGGAAATAAATGAAAAGTTAAATATACACCAGTCTACCTAGCTAACTTATTGTACAATAAGTTAGCTAAAAGCGAATATCCTTTAAAAGAGTAGCTAAATATTTTTGATATACCTCTATATCTGTTTGTGTAAGATCGCATATACTAATAACGAAGCTTAATCCTTTTTATTACTTATAACCTAATTAAAAGAAAAAGGTTAAAGTTTTTTAAAAAAGTAAAATTTCCTAATACCCTTCATTAGGAATTGGTCTATATGATTCTGAATTTTCTTCTTTTTCACAAGATATAATTGCGATTGAAACTAGAATCAGGAGGAGTAAAAGTCTTTTCATATATAAATTTATTCTATAAATCTTCTAACTTATAATAACCAAAATCAAAGAGACCTAATTTATCATTAAGAAATATATCTTTAACAATAAAATCTCTACTTTCTTGAAACAAATAAACTTTTTCAAGTGATTTAAATTTAGTTAAAGTTTCCAAAAATGCAACATCAATTTCTGTATTAACAAGATTAATTCTTTTTAAATTTTCTAACACTGATAATTTTTCAATCCCCTGCCCTTTTATTTTGGTATTGTTTAACTTAAGTACAGTCAGATTAGTAAATTCTGATAGCCTTAAAAAAATAGAGTCTGAAACATTACTATTACTTAGATCTAGACTTACAATATTTTTATTTATTTTTTGTAAAAGCAACAAATCATCATTATTAAAATTTGAATAATTTAAAGTGCTGACCTTTAAATAATTTGAATTCTTATTAATTGGATTAATTAAAATTTTTTTTTCTTTAATCTTTTTTATTGACACTATATCGGGTGATGAAATTTCTTTTATTGGAAAAAAAGATTTAGCAGATGCAAAAAAATAGCTTAAAAGGCCCGAATCCAGATTAAATTGTTTGACAGATTTGGTAAAAGAAGATCCATTTTTAATCCATTTACTTATTAATTCTATCTCTTCTTTTGAAAGTTGTTTCCCTCCTTTTGGAGGCATATGTTTTTTTTCTTCTTTTGGTAAATGAATACGAATAAATATTTCGCTCATCTCTGGTGAGTCAAAATTTATTATTGAACCATTTTTCCCACCTTTTTTCAATGCATCAATATTATGCATTCTTAGACCTCCCTTTGATTTATTTGAATTATGGCACTTTACACATTTTTTATCAATTATAGGCTGAATCATATTTGAGAACAAAGGTTTTTTTTCATAATCTCCATAATATTTAATTAATTTTTCTTCCTTTTTGTTTAAGCCTGCTAGATTATTTAATGGTTCAATTAAGTGCTCTTCTCCATGAGTTATATTTCCACCTAGATGTCCCGTCAAAATTATAAGTAAAGTATTTCCGATTATAAATAGGTTTCTAGGTATTAGTTTAAATAAGGTTTTCCCTTTTAATTGAAGGTAAAAGGTAAACGAAAAAATAACAGTGAAGATGCCTGCTATAAAATGGTATTTAATATTTTCCCATAAATATCCTTCTTTCTGATATTGGAAAAAACCGCTAATTATAGAAAAAATACCTGTTATAGTGGCCCAAAAGAAAATAAAAGTGAGTGCATCATTGGACCATTTGAAGTTTTTTTTATTTAATTCGATTAGTATACCTAAAATTATGAATCCAATAGGCAGGTGTATAATCAGAGGATGTAAACGACCAAATAAAATGATTAAATCATCAAACATAACTAGTTATTCTTTAATTCTCTTCTTTAGTTTATCCATAATAAAAACGTTAGCTTTCCACTGATCACTAATTGGCTTTTGAGTAAAAGGTAATGTTGGCATATAGCCAGGTGGTCCAAATTCAGTAGTTATTGTAGCAGATTTGTTCTCATTCCATATTTTCTGAATTAAAGCCTCCCAAATATCCAAGTGTCTTTCTATCACTTTTTCCCATTCAGGTGCAGATGGATCATTAATTTGCGGGCCTTCTTCAAATCCAACTCTAGCATGAATATGATTGCTTCTTTCTATAATTTTTTTTAAAAATTCTTCTCTATTATCTAATAAAGATTCGTGTACAACCATCCAATGACTTATATCTAGTGTGAGATTTAAAGTTTCATTTTTTTCTAAATATTTTATTGTTTCAGGTATAGAATAACTAAATCTTCCCCTGTGAGTTTCGTGATAAACAGGTATTTTGTATTCATTACTCAGTTTATCGGCTAGTTTTAGAAAAGCCATATTTTGATTAAAATTATAAAAATCGCTCCCTGTGTGAGAATTAACAGCGATAGGTTTTAACTCTAAAGTGTTTTTTAGGTATTTTTCATATTCATCGAGGCTCTTTTTAAAAGTAAGGCTTGGATTAGAGCCACAAAGAAAAATTACTTTCATTTTATGATTATTCAAAATATTTGAAATTTCAATTTGCTTTATAGAATCCTTAGGTGCCCAAATTTCAACTCCATCATAACCAGATTTTTTAGCTTTTTTAACAAATGCTTCAGGCTGTCCATTGAAACCCCAGTTAGTTTGAAAAAAAAACACTTCTTTTTGAGCATTTATGATTCCCAAAAAGCCTACGATCAAAAAAACTAATATTTGATATTTTCTCAAAACTTAGGCTAAAATTTGATGAATAAGCTCTCCTTCAACATCAGTTAACCTGAATGGTCTTCCCTGAAAGTCGTAAGTAAATTGTTCATGATCAAAACCTAGCAAATGAAGAATTGTGGCTTGTACATCATAAACTGATACTCTACCATCTATACCTCTGAATCCAATCTCATCTGTTTTCCCATGAACGTATCCTTTTTTCAATCCACCTCCTGCCATCCACATTGTAAATGCCTCTCCTTGGTGATCTCTCCCAACTAATGTATTTTGAACACCTGCTCTATTCTCCCACATGGGTGTCCTCCCAAATTCACCGCCCCAGACGACAAGTGTTTCATCCAAAAGACCCCTTTGTTTTAAATCTAGAATTAGGGCAGCGATTGGCCTATCTGAATCCTTACATTTTTTTAAGAACCCTTTTTTCAGAGATTCTGCTTCTCCATTACCATGAGAATCCCAACCCCAGTCATAAAGCTGAACAAATCGCACACCTTTTTCAACCATTTTTCTTGCTAACAAGCAATTATTAGCAAAGGATTCTTTTCCAGGTTTCACTCCATACATTTCTTTTATATATTCTGGTTCATCATTTATATTCATTACCTCAGGCACTGAACTTTGCATTCTATAAGCCATTTCATACTGGCTTATTCTTGTAAGAATTTCAGGATCACGGAATTTTTCATATTCATCATAATTGATTTTATTAATTGACTCTACAATTCCTCTCTTTAATCCTCTTGAAACCCCTTTAGGATCTTTTAAATATAGAACAGGATCACCTTTTGATCTGCACTGAACACCTTGATAGATTGAAGGCAAAAATCCATTACCCCATAAACTTTTTCCACCATCTGGAGTACCACCTGATGTTAAAACAATGAATCCTGGTAGATCACTATTCTCAGATCCAAGACCATATGTAACCCACGAACCAATTGAAGGTCTGCCAAGTCTAGGACTTCCCGTATGCATTAATAATTGAGCAGGGCCATGATTAAATTGATCTGTATTAACAGCTTTCAGGAAAGTAACTTCGTCAATTATTTTTTTAAAATGTGGAAGATGATTTGACACCCAATTTCCAGATTCCCCTTCTCTTGAAAATGTAGCTTGTGGTCCCAACATGTTTGGAACACCTTCAATAAAGGCAAATTGTTTTCCCTCAATTAATGATTCAGGACAAGGTTTATTATGAAGTTTAGCAAGTTCTGGTTTATAATCAAATAATTCAAGTTGGGAAGGAGCTCCTACCATATGTAAATAAATTACACTTTTAACTTTAGGCTGATAGGGAGGTGAAATTGGTGATAACGGATTTAAACTCCTGTCAGCATTATAGTTGAACTTAATATTATTTTTAGAACATGAGTTTAATAACGATCCTAATGCTATTCCCCCTAAACCTAGAGTGCACTCTTTAAGAAAATGTCTTCTTGTATTAAGTCTTGCATTTGACTTTTTCAATTCATTATGTAATTTGTTTATATCAACCATGGGTTAAAAATTCATCAAGATTCATAATCGCGTTTGCTACGATAGATAAAGATGCTAATTTAATATCTGGTTTTTCTCCAAGACCAAAAAAGTTTTCCAACATCAATTCATCTTTCTTAAAATCATCAAAAGCTTTTTTATAAAGCTTAGCCAATTCTTCTAGGGTTAGCTCATTTATTTCTTTATAAATGGCCGATTCGTACATTTTTTTTATTGAAGATTCAACGGATTCGACTTGATTTACCTTAGCAAGATTTATAGCTGCTTCCAAATATACAGGATCATTCATTGTCACTAAAGCTTGAAGAGGAGTATTGCTGGGCAGTCTTCTCACTAGACAGATTTCCCTGCTACTAGCGTCAAAAGAAATAAAAGAAGGATAAGGACTTGTTCTTTTCAAGTAAGTATATATTGCTCTCCGATGTTTATCCTCTCCTTTACTTTCCTTCCATAAATTTCCTAGGTAGGGATGTTCCCATATTCCCTCAGGTTGAGGAGGCATTACACCGGGGCCATATTTTTTTTCACTTAATAGTTCTGAAACAAATAATGCTTGATCTCTAACAGATTCTGCGGTTAATCGAAGTTTTGGTCCCCAAGAGTAATATAAATTATCTGGATCTAATCTCAAATTTTCCTCTTTTATATTTGAACTTTGCTTATAAGTTGAAGATAATAGTATTTTTTTTACTAAAGTTTTTACACTCCATTTCATATCATTCATGAAATTAAAAGATAGCCAGTCAAGTAAAGCAGGGTGTGTAGGAGTTTCTGACTGTGTACCAAGATCCTCTAATGTAGATACAAGTCCTTTACCAAAAAGCTGATACCATACTCTGTTTACAATTGTTCTAGCTGTAAGAGGGTTGTCTTGACTAATAATCCAATTGGAAAGACCTAATCTATTTCTTTTCCACTCAATGTCCCACTTATTAAATACTGAGGGTACTTCAGGTTTTACCTCTTCTTTTTTATTTAACCAACTACCTCTGTCAAAAAGATAGGTTTTGCGTTTCATGAAATCTTCATTTTCAACCATTATAGGAGTTAAATTTTTAGGACTATTTAAAATTTCATTTATAATTATTTCTGATGATATTTGCTCATTATTTGTGGAATTTGGGATTATAGGTAAGAATGTAATCCAATCAATTTGAGCAGCTATATCTTTATAATCGTACGATACCAAATTATTGGTGATTAGATCATTATTTTTTGCTTCTATGTAAAGATCAAATGGTTTTAGTTCTTTACTTATTTTAATTTTAAAATATCTATTTTTTTTACCATTAGCCCAAAATTTTTCTTGATTTAAGTCAATTGAGCCAATAATTTTTCCTTTATTAGAATTTTTACGAAAAATTAATCTAGTATTTAATCTTCCTCCTATATGTTTAAAATATAGATTTTCAAAACCCCTAGTATTAATATTTTTAAATAGAGCTAATCCTTTATTTCTAAGATTTAATGTCTCTCCTGATATAAACCCATTATCTGAATCAAGAACTTTTGAATTATGTGAGGCATATTTTGGTTCTAAAAACTTAAAAAAATTATTATAGATTTTAAATGTTTTTTTATCAGCTTTTTCTGAAATGATTTTTAAAACTTTATCAATTTTTTTATTAATAACATCATCATAGGACCTCAAGTTTGGTGAATCTCCGACTAAATCTTCATCGCTTGTATTATTAAAAAATGACATAAGTTGATAATATTCTTTTTGTCGTATAGGATCGTAGGGGTGATCATGACACTGGACACAAGACATAGTTGTACTCTGCCATACGTCAAATGTTGTATTTACTCTGTCTATTACAGCAGCAACTCTATACTCTTCATCATTTGTACCCCCTTCATCATTATTCATTGTATTTCTATGGAAAGCTGTTGCTAATAATTGATCATAGGATGGGTCTGGCAAAAGATCGCCAGCAAGTTGTTCTATTGTAAACTTATCAAAGGGTAGGTCATTATTGAATGACTTTATTACCCAATCTCTATATTCCCAAATATTTCTTCCCCTATCCGCTTCATATCCCTTTGTATCAGAATATCTTGCTAAATCTAGCCACCAGCTTGCCCATTTTTCTCCATAAGAATCATTTATAAGCAGTGAGTCAATATAGTTCTCGTAGCTAATTTTATTTTCTAAAAATAATTTAAATAGCCTTTTATCGGGCGGAAGACCAGAAATATCAAATGACACTTTTCTTGCAAGTACACTTTTACTTGACTCTGGATTAGGAGAAAGTTTTTTTTCGGACATCCTCGCAGCTATAAAATTGTCTATTGAGTTATCAAAAAAGTTTACATCAAAAATATCTTTCTCAAAATCTGGAATTTTTTCATTTTTTGGAGGAATGTAAGCCCAATGTGTCCCCCACTTTGCCCCTTGATCGATCCATCTTGTAAAAAGACCAATCTCTTCCTTATTTAAAGCTGGCTTTTCAAATGGCATTCTGAGTTCCAAATCTGTCTCGTGGAGCCTTTGAATTAATCTACTCTCTTTGGAATTCCCTGGAATTATTGCTGGTGAACCTTCATCTGTGTTAGCTAGAGCTTCCTCATGAAATAAAAGACTGAATCCAGCTGTCTTTTTTACTCCACCGTGACATGAAATACATTTTTTATTGATTATTGGTTTAATATCATTGTTGAAGCTTACTTCTCTTTCAGATTGACAGGAAAAAATTAACCCTAAAGAAATTAAAAAAAGTGGAAATTTATTCATTGACAGAAGAGATTGTTTTTTTTATGAATTCTATTTCATCAACCGAATATGGCTCACCATTTTTATAAAATATATCGTGATGCCATTTATTCGGTGGACCAGTGTAAGTTGAATCCCAACTTTTCCAAGGATAAATGGTATTAGTTTTGCCAGAAACAAAACCCCAATTATAAGCTGCAATTTTATTTTCTTTAAGTATTGGTAAAATATCCTTAAAAGTACTATTATGCTCCCGTGCAATATACTCAGTACAAAGGAGGGGTCTATTATAATTTTTTAACTCTTTGACTTTTTTTAATATCTCTTTTTTTGCTGCATAAGAATGAAATGATATAATATCGGAGCTATTTAATATAAATTTATTTAGTTCAGATAAATTGCTCATATTTCCCCAATCTACGTCCCACTCGTAAATTGCTGTTGTAATTGGCTGAGATGGATTAACCTCTCTAACCCATTTAACGGTTTTTTTTAATAAATAAAGAGTATACTCTTGTTTTTTATCTTTAGGGTCAATTTCACTCAAATTGAAAGATGAATAATTGTTATCTGTAATTTCAATTCCAATTTTTCTATATAATTCTGTTGCCCTTTTTTTAGGAATATTATGAGAGGATATCCCTTTTTGTCCTGGTTCGTTGTATAGATCCCATGCAAGAACCCTTGAATCATTCGAAAATTTACTCACAACACCTTTAACGTAAGATTTGAGTCTATTTTGACTTAATGTATCATACAAAATTTTAGCTCCAGGAGATTGGACCCATCCAGAATTATGAACATGTGGTATTGGCTGTGGCTGTTTACCAAGTTTAGGAACTGGATGCCAAACATCATCAAAAAAAACCAACATCGTTTTAATTCCATTTTTGTCTGAGATTTCTAAAAATTTATCAATGCGTTCTAAAAATCCTATTGAGTCCTGTTGCCACAATAAATCGTGAAGATAAACACGATGAGTGTTCATGCCGATACTTGAAGATAATTTTAACTCTTTTTCTATTAATCGCAAATCAAAGGTTTCTTCTTGCCAAAATTCAAGTTGGTTTATTGAAGAACTAGTAATAAAATTTGTTCCAACAAGCCAAGGTTGATCGTTATACCAATCCCAAATCTTATTTTCTGACCATCTGGGTGATTTTTGAGTTTGATTATATTTTTTATTAGTGTTACATGAAATCAATAATGTAATGAAAGTTATCCCCAATAAAATTCTATCATTATTTTTCATTTATATTTTCTTTAAAAGTTTACCTAGGTTCAAAAATAAATCAAAAAGTGGATACTCATATTTGATATATGTCTTGATCTAAGTATATTGATAATAATATTAATTATAAATCAATTAAAATGCAAAAGATATATTTAATTGTCCTTTTATTTTCTTGTTCTTTGAGTGCACAAGAATGGGTGACACCAATAATAAATGGATATGGTAAAATAAAATATTCTAAAAGTGTAGCGGTTCAACCAGACAATGATTTAGAGTATAAGCTTGTTTATAAAATTACCACTGATGAGAAAAGAGAAGGTATAAATAGAGGTTTAAATGGCATTGCGCACGCAATAAATATGCTTGGATGTGTAAATATTCCAAAAGAAAATGTAAAAATTGTTGCTACTATCCAAGGACCTGCAACAAATATAGTCCTTAAAGATGCTGAATATAAAGAGAGATTCGGTGAGGATAATCCCAATTCTAAGGTAATAAAGCTTTTATCCAATTATGGAGTGGAATTATTTGTTTGTTCCCAAGCAACTGCTTACAAAAAAATCCCTGCTTCAACAATAAATAAAAATATTTTAGAAGCTCTATCAGGGTCAAGTGTAATTGCCAACTATCAATTAAAAGGTTATGCTTTAATGCAGTAATCTTTTAATTAAAGTATTGTACTTTTTGGTGATAAATAAAACCCTCACAAAGAAGGGTTTTATTTATATAATTTTTAATTTGTTATATCTACTAAAGTTAATTCACTTGGCTCTGACATTTCTCTGTATGAATCCATCATAGTTTCGCTCTGCATTTTGATTGATTGAAAATCGTCTTCCTCAATAAAAGGTTTTGCATTTTTTACTGAAATATTCCAAACAAAGTGAGTTGGCTTTTGATAAGCCGGTTCATTTCTATCAACAATTTTTGTTAATGCCCACCATCTGAAATTGTTTCTTAAAATTTCCCTTTCAAAAACAGGTTTCCAAACCTCGGATTCATATTCCTCGTAATCATCATCTTTTTGAGTCATTGTAACAAAAGTCATATTATCACCTTTTTTGAGGTTACCTCCGGCAAATACTGTTGCATCTGTAAGCTGGATTGAGTACTGTCTATCTTCTTTTTTTAAATTATCACCGTTTTTGACAATACTATTAACTGTTCTAGATGACATTTTACCCTTTAATGCGGTTTTCATCATTGAAATAACTTTATCCATATTCCAATTTTTCATTCCTTCATCTCTTTGCTCTTTTGAAACAAATTGATTAAATACTACATAATGTGCGGCATTTTCGTTATCATTCTCTCGTGCTGTCCTTTTCCATAATGACCAACCTAATTTTTCTCCAGCATCAACTGATTGTTGATGATAGGCTTTCCAAACTTTTTCAAGCTTAAGATAATCAGATTCAACACCATCATTTAGAACAAAGAAGTCAGCAACGGTATACTGTCCAAGCATTGTAAATGGTAGCATTAGTGTAAATAAAAGTAATTTTTTCATTTTTGTATGATTTATGGTTAATATTTTACAATATATATATATTTTAGTGTATGTTATTAATAAATAAAAAACCCTCCAAAAAGCAGGGTTTAAATTAAGTTTATTATTGCATTGCAGATCTAAAATTAATTAATTCCAATGTGCAATATTCGACGAACTCTCTTGAGGCGCCTCCATATTTCCACATCATTTCTTGTTCAAAAGTGGATTCTGTTTGTTGAACTTGAGGTGAATTTGGATTAAATCTTTCAAAAATAGCATGAGTTATTGATTTATCAGCACTATCAGAGCTGGAAAGAACTTTGTTGAAATACCAAGCTAATCTTCTTCCGCTAATAATATCCTGATTATGTCCATTCTTAAACCACTTCATTTCATAATTTTCATAATCATCATTCAATGCTTTAACACCAATATATCTGACTCTATTTCCAATTTTTGGACTCCCTCCGGTGTCAACTGTGGCATCTAGACCAGTAATATTATAAGATTTAAATTCTGTTTTCATTTTATCAGGGCGAAGACTTAAAAGTCTTCTAACCTCAGAACTCTTCATCTTTCCGTAATTAGCTTTTTTAATAAATGCATCATTTACTTCAACACCCCATCCAGCTTTTCGTGCATCATCATCCTTAAAAAAATTTAGGATTACGTAATCGAAATCTGCTTTCTGATTGTCTGGATTATTTGAATTCGGAACAACTTTGAAAAAGAACCAGCCTACTTTATTGCCTTTTTTATGGATTTCTTCGTGAGCATTTGCCCACATGGCTTCAAATTTTTCGTAATCGTTTTTCATTGAAGCGTCACTTACCTTTATCTGCAAAAGTCCAAATGATTGAGAAAATAAAGACAACGGAGCTAATAGAAATAGTAAAAATATTTTTTTCATTTTTTTTTGATTTATAGTTAACAACCATAAATATAGAGATATAAAATTAAATCCAATAAAATCTAAAAACCCTCCAAAAAGGAGGGTATATATTAAAAGTGGTTTTTTAATTATTGTTTAAAATTAACTAATTCAAGAATTAGTCCACCATGAATTTTTCTTGAAGCTGATCCATGTTTCCCCATCATTTGTTGAACAAATGTTGGTTTAGCATTAGAATTTACTTCTGGTGGATTAGGATTAAATCTTTCAAAAATCATATGACTAATTGGTTGGTATGCATTTTCACTTCTCTCTGAAATCTTATTAAAGTACCATGCAAGTCTTTGTCCACTTACAATTGACTCATTATGACCTTGTTTAAACCATTTTGATTCAAATTCTTCATAATCCTCATTTAATTGTTCAACTCCTAGTAAAGTTGCTCTATCTCCAATTTTCATAGGCCCTATATCTACCGTAGCATCTACACCTTTAAGAGTATAGTTAGTAGTTTTCTTTCTAAATTTATTAGCCATTTTGAAAAGTCTTGTCATCTCAGAATTTTTCATCTTTCTATAATTTGCTTTACGAACAAAAGCTTGTGTTTCTTTTTGATTACTTCCCATGCCCCAATCACCATCAAGTTGACTATCATCACTATATATGTTAAACAAGACAAAATCACACCATGGAGTTGAACTATTCGGAGGCCAATTGGTACCTTCTTCTGTTGGAATTACTTTAAAGAGAAACCATCCTGCTTTTTCCCCATTTTGTTGCACTATTTCATGGGCACTAGAATACATATTTTCAAACTTTATGTAATCTTTTTCCATTCCATCATTTAATGTTATTTCCTCCATCGATACAGCTTGAGAAAAAGCAAAACTGATTGATAAAAGAGTAAATATTGAAAATATTATTTTTTTCATTGTTAATTGATTTTATGATTAATAATTAACGAAAGATATAGATTTTTATTAATATCATTTATTGAACAAAAAGCCCTCCAATAGGGAGGGCTTAAATTTTCAAATAGATATTTTTTAAAAATCCATAACACGGATAATCATTGTAGTATTAACAACTTTTCTTACACCTGATACGTTCTTAGAAAATTCTGCAAATGCAGGATCTGCAAACATTTTTTTAGTATTTGATAATGCGGTTTTAATATCAGGAGATCCAATCCAAGCAAAATGAGTGAAATCTGCATTTTTACCTACTATAGGTGCAGCAAGACCATAAGAGTTTTCCTCATATCCCAACTTTTTAGCTATTTTTTGAGAAAAACTTTTAAACTCCTTTAAATATAATCCAGGGTTAGAAACCTCCATTTGATACATCATAAAAACATTATCTTCATTCCAGTCTTCGCCATTATACCAAATTGGTGTGTTTAAAGATTGGTTGATAATTTCAGAAAATTCTGAAAGTTTACGCTCCCAAATTAATTGAGCATCCATTGATTGTCCATATGTCGCAAAAGCTTGCTCAAATGACGCTTCGTCTGGAAAACAAAATTGAATAGTATGAGTAGCCTCATTTGTCCCATTTGGGCCATAAGCAAATAAAGACTGTGTACCTTGTATGTTCTTTCCCCATTCAGTATTCATTACTTCTGTTAAAGCAGATACGACCATCTCAGGTTCTTCTACTTTAAGGTCAAAAAACAAACAATACTGAGCGTTCAATGAAACTGTAGTAAGAACGAGTATTGATAATAATAATTTTTTCATAATTAAATTGATTTATAATTTATAACCCCACGAAGATAAAGAGTTTCAACATATTTTTCAAATGCCAAATCTCTAATTCAAATATTTATGAAAAATTATTTTACATATTTATATTTTGTTTCTTTGCTTAAAGAATTATTAGCTAAATGACCTTAAATCATTTTCGTTATTTATTGGTTCTCTGTTTCTTCCATTTAACTATTAATGCACAGTTTGAATTTGATGGTCAGCTTTTGGGCCAAACAAATTTTGGTTTAGAAAATAAGGGTTCTAAATTTATAGGAGCCAGATATTTGCCAAGTTTAAATTTAAAAAAGAAAGTGGACAGCTTATTCTCTTTTGCTTTTCAAATTTCAGGTAATTTTGATGTAACTCAATTCTTAACTACAGATGAAGATAATCAGTCTAGCTCAAATATTGCTCCCTATAGAGTTTGGTTTAGATATCAGGTCGGAAACTGGGAATTTAGAGTTGGTTTACAAAAAATTGATTTTGGAGTGGCTCAGTTACTTCGCCCCATTCAATGGTTTAATCAAATTGATCCCAGAGATCCACTTGGATTAACAAATGGGGTTAATGGATTACTAATAAGACATTACTTTAAAAATAATTCTAACTTATGGTTATGGGGCCTTTATGGAAATGATAAACAGAGAGGTTTTGATGCATTACCTACTATAAAAGACATCCCAGAATTCGGTGGGAGGTTTCAAACTTTTGTGCCAAAGGGAGAAGCTGCTATTTCATATCACTACAGACAGGCTGGAGGAAACTCCAGTTTAGGAATAGATACTTTTCAAAATCCTGAACATAGAATTGGATTTGATACTAAATTAGATTTAGGTTTTGGCGTTTGGACCGAAGCCACTTTTATTCATAAGACAGAAAACATAGGCCTACTTACAAATCAATTTTTACTAAATATTGGAATAGATTATACATTTGGAATTGGAAAAGGATTAACAGTATCCAAAGAATATCTTTTTTCAAAATATTCTGATAATCAACTCAACAATTCGATAAGTTCTGGTGTAAGTGCTTTAAGTTTTAATTATCCTTTAAGTTTTTTTAGTTCGCTTAGTGCTTTAGTTTATCAGCAATGGAATAATGATAAGCAAACATTTATGATAAATTATCAGCACCAATACAATAATTTATCAGGATATTTTATATTTTACTATAATCCTGATTCAATTCAAGGTATACAACAAAATGACATTTTTAGAAGTTTTGCAGGTCCTGGAGTTCAACTATTATTAGTTTACAATCATTAGGAATGGAAAAAGAACCAATTATACAAATTAAGAAGGCTTCAAAAAGTTATCCAATAGCTGGAAAAGAATTTATGGCTTTAAAACAAATAGATTTATCATTAAATAAAGGAGAGTTTGCAGGAATTGTTGGTCCAAGTGGTTCAGGAAAAACTACTTTACTAAATATTATAGGATCACTAGACAAACCAACTCAGGGAGATGCTTTTGTCTTGAATAAAGATATTAAAACTATTAGCCACAAAGAAGCTGCTTCACTAAGAAACTTTAACATTGGCTTTATATTTCAAGTCTTCAACTTACTCCCAGTATATACCGTTTTTGAGAATGTTGAATTTGCACTCTTATTACAAAATAATTCAGCTAAGCAAAGAAAAGAAGCTGTTATGAAAGCATTAAAATGGGTTGGGCTAACTGATCATGCTGATAAAAAGCCCGATAAACTGTCAGGAGGAGAAAGCCAAAGAGTAGCTATAGCAAGAGCAATGGTTAAAACTCCGAAAATTGTTCTTGCCGATGAACCTACTGCAAACCTAGATTCAGAAAATGCTCACGAAATACTCAAGACCATGAAAAAGCTAAATAAAGAATTGGGTACAACTTTTCTTTTTTCAACACACGATGAAAAAGTTATGGGTTATTTAGATAGAATTATTCATTTAAGGGATGGTGTGATTGAAAAAGATGAAATAAATAAATGATGAAATTAGAATTAAAACTCGCATTTAAAAATCTATTTGGAGCCCGACTGAGAACACTTTTGAACGTTTTAGTTTTGTCTTTCTCTTTTGTAATTATAATTTTTCTTAATTCTATAATGGATGGTTGGGATCAACAAGCTCAAAAAGATAGCATTGAATGGGAATTTGGAAATGGTCATCTTATTAATGAAAAATTTGATCCATTAGACCCTTACACCATTTTAGATGGTCATGGCAAAATACCTAAGGGAATTATTGGAATGACACCTATTCTCGACCGCCAAGCTTCCATTTATCCTCAAGGAAGAATGATTAGTGTAATTTTAAAAGGAATTAGTTCAGGCCAAACTATTTTAAAATTACCCACTGAAATAATAAAAGAAAGTAAAGAAGAATTCCCTGTATTAATCGGTAAAAGACTTGCTGAGTCAACTAAGTTAAAAAAAGGAGATCAGGTTCAAATTAGGTGGCGTGACAGCAACGGAACTTATGATGCAAATATGCTGTCAATTGTTGATGTATTTGATTCAAATGTCCCCAATATCGATAATGGAAAAATTTGGATAGATATTAATAAACTTTGGGAGATGACTAACCTAAAAAACGAAGCTTCTTATTTTATTGTCAATAATAAATTCGAAAATCCTGAATTACCTTCATGGAATTTTAAATCACAGTTTGCTTTATTAAAAAGTCTCAAAGATTTAATCAACCAGAAAAAAACAGGCCAATCAATTATTTATGGACTCTTGCTTGCAATCGCACTCTTAGCAATCTTTGATACTCAAATTTTATCAATTTTTAGAAGACAAAAGGAAATAGGAACATATATAGCACTTGGTATGACTCGTTTACGTGTGGTACGTTTATTCACTATAGAAGGAAGTGTATACAGTATTTTAGCACTAATGGTTGGAAGTATTTATGGAGTTCCTTTTTTTATTTATATGTCAGAAGCTGGTTTTCCAATACCACCAGCAGACCAAAAAATGGGTATTGCGTTAGCTGATGTAATTTACCCTGTTTATGGTATTAAATTGGTTTTAATTACCATTTTAACTGTTATTATTTCTGCTACAATTGTGAGTTATTTACCCGCAAGAAAAATTGCAAAATTAAATCCAGTTCTCGCACTTAAAGGGAAAAAACAATGATAAAGTTTATTATAAAAGGAATTTTAAGAGATAAGAGTAAAAGTCTAATTCCAATTGCTGTAATATCGGTTGGGGTGATGGTGACAGTTATGATGTACGGGTTTTTGGAAGGTGTTTTTTCTGATGTGATTAATCAAAATGCAAAACTTGATACGGGTCATTTAAAGATTATGACCAAGCCTTACGCAGAGAATAAAGAACAGTTGCCTAATGATCTAGCACTTTTAGAAATAAAAGAATTGATTGATTCTTTAAACCTAAATTATCCAGACTTAATTTGGACCCCAAGAATAAAATTTGGAGGAATAATGGATGTTCCTGACCCTTTTGGTAATACCAAATCACAAGGCCCCGGAATTGGATTAGCAATGTCTCTTCAAAATGAAGAATCTGGTGAATTAAAAAGACTTCAATTAAATAAATCATTAAAAAAAGGCAGATTGCCTGAAAGAAGTGGGGAAGTTATTTTAAGTGATGATTATGCCACTAAACTAAATATATCACCGGGAGAAAAAATTACATTTTTTGGAGCTACTATGGAGGGCAGCATGGTTTTTCAAACTTATAAAATGACAGGTACTGTAAAGTTTGGATCACCATTAATGGATAAAGGAACTTTTATAATTGATATTAGTGACGCTCAAAATATGCTAGATATGGAAAATGGAACTGGAGAACTTTTAGGGTATTTTAAAGACAACAAATATGATGATCAAAAAGCTCTAATTGTTTCAGAAAATTTTAATGCAAAATTTAAAGAAAGTAAAGACGAATATGCCCCAGTAATGGTAACTCTAAAAGATCAAAATGGTTTAAGAGAGAGTTTAGATATGGGGGATGCTTTTTCAGGAATTTTTGTTTTTATATTTATTCTAGCGATGTCACTTGTATTGTGGAATACAGGCCTAATAGGTGGTCTAAGGCGTTATAATGAATTTGGTATCCGTTTAGCACTAGGAGAATCTAAAAATAATGTTTTTAAACTATTATTAGTTGAGGCCTCTATTATTGGTTTGATTGGCTCCGTAATTGGGACAAGCTTAGGCCTTGTTTTTTGTTATTATCTACAAGAAGTAGGAATTGATATTTCAGAAGATACGGCTAACTCAACAATAATAATGCCCTCTTTAATGCGAGCTTATGTGACTCCTAATCTTTTTTTTATTGGATTTATCCCTGGCTTATTTTCTATGCTTTTCGGAACTGCATTGGCTGGAAGAGGAATTTATAAAAGAGAAACTGCTAGGCTTTTTAAAGAATTAGAAGTATAAAAATTAAATCATGAATAATAAACTTATCATTTCCTTAATATTAATTTATTTACCCTATATGTTATTTTCACAGGAAAGTGATCAAAAAGCATTAAGTATCATTGAAAAAATTGATAAAAATATGTTTTCTAAAACTCAAATTGTGACTTCTGAGATGGTTGTTTATGGAAAAAGAAAAAAAAGGATAATTAGATCAAAAGGTTATTCAATGGGAAAGCAAAATAATTTTACTGAATATCTGTCACCTGAAAGAGAAAAAGGAACGAAAATGCTAAAGCTTGATGATCGTCTTTGGATTTATTCACCTGCAACAGACAGAACTATTCAACTCTCAGGTCATCTTCTAAGACAATCTGTTATGGGTTCTGATCTTTCTTATGAAGACATGATGGAAGAAAGAAAATTATCAGAAGTATATTTAGCTAAAATAATTCAGGAAGAAAACTTTAATAATTCTCCAGTTTGGATAATGGAACTAATATCTAAGGTTGAAGGATTAACATACCACAAGAGGACCCTATGGATTGACAAAAATAAGTTTGTACCACTTAAAGAAAATCTGTATGCGAAAAGTGGTATCCTTTTAAAAACTACAACTTTTAGTGACATAAGAAAAATTGATGCCAGGTGGTTCCCTATGAAAATGAATTATAAAGATATGCTAAAGGCTGGTCAGGGTACTGATTTTATTATTCTTGATATTTCATTCAACTCTAAAATACCTGAATATTATTTTTCTAAGAACATATTAAAAAAATAACTATTTGAACACTTTGAAAATAAGCCAATATTTAATTGACTTTAAATGAAGTTTTTCTGTTGTATTGATGAAATGATTCAGAGCTGTATCGACACTTACTTACAGAAATCCATCCTTTGTATCCCCTTTTATTAAGATTAAGTATACCCTTTTTTGCCTCTTTATAATTTTGATAGACTCCTGCTAAAACTCTAAAATTTGAATCTGATTCTTCAATTATTGCTTCATTTTTTAAATCAGTTATTTTTTCTAAATAAGCAATTGCTCTATTTTTATTTTTAAATGAAGAAATAACTATTGCATACTCATAACCTGGATTATTTTCGACTTTACTTTCACCATAAGCAATTGTACTTACCCTTTCAGGATTTGATATTTTTGAACCTATATAATTTAAAATGGTTTGATTTCTTTCTACTGTCAATTTTAAATTATAATCTGATGCTCCTCTACAATCAGCAAAAGAAGAAATTTCAAGATTTAAATCAGGGTACTGATTTAATTGGATTACCAAAGAGTCTAACCTAGATTTATAATCAGTTTCTAAATTGTATTTATCATATTTATAGTATATAGGTCTAAATACACCGTTAAAGTCTGTTTTATCTGGAATTAATTCAACTTTTATATTTTCTGAATTACTATTTGGTCCAATAATTTGGTAGGTGAAGGAGTCTTTACCTTTTTCATCTGGATCGGGAACATACCAAAATGACCCATTAGAATTAAAATTTAAATCTCCCTTTAAAGTTTCTTGAATCAATTTTGCCTCTAATGGAATAATTTCAATTAATGGATCTTCTGTTAGCATTACGCTCAAATCATTTTTAAGAACTGAATTAAATCCAACAACAAGAGTATCTTTTCTTTTAAAATTATAATTATCTTTTTCCCCTTTTAGGTTAGCTATAAAATCAAAAGCATATATGTCATCGTCACCCTTACCCCCTTTTCTATTTGAAGTTAGAAAGCCAATTTTATCTTTTTTTGCAATTGAAAACGAAAAGTTGTCCCCATCTAAATTAAATGGTTGCTTCAATGGCTTCGTTTCCCAACGATTCTCAATTCTGTTGATAGCTAACATAATGGAAAGTCTTTTTTCTGTTGTGCGGGAAGAATAAAATAGAATATTGTTTTCATATAAAAATGGAAATACTTCGTCTTCAGAAGTATTTATATCTGAGCCCAAATTAGTTACTTCTCCTGCCACAACTCCTATTTCAAGGGGTACATAATAAAGGTCCATTCCACCAAATCCTCCTGGACGATCACTAGCAAAATAAAGTCTTTTACCATCTGGTGAGACACTTGGGTGAAGTGTTGAATAACCCTCTATATTTATAGATAACTGAGATGGTATTTTCTTTTCAATTTCTTCAAAAGACAATTGAAATAAATCTAACTGTACTTTGTTATTTTTATCTAATTTATTACTGCTTCTTGTTAAAAAAAATGTATTACTAAGGTAATCAATAGATAGAGGGCCATCTTGGTATTTGGAATTAAACCTTAAATCAAATTCAGTAACCGTTTTTAACTCTAAAGAGTCAAGATTTAAAATTCCTTTGTATATATTATAAACCTGATAAGGAGTAGTTAATCTTTTCACTCGTTGCTTTTGATCACCTAAATAATAAAATGTTGGTTTATCCAAATTCAAAAGCACAGCACCAAACTCAGATTTTTCTGAATTTATACTTAAGTTTTTAAGCTTGTATGAAGTTTCAATGTTTTTTTGATCAGTTTGAAGATTTGAATCAAAAGTTAATTTAGACGCTTTTTCTATATATTCGTCAGAGAGTTTCTTGTTTTGGGGTATTAAAGAGGCATAGTTATAATAATCTATTATGGAGACTTCTTTTGTTTCCAAAAGAGGCTCTAAAGCTTTTGCCGCTCTTTTTAAATATCCTCTATTTTGAAGAGAGATAGAAAAGGCTCTTCTCTGGTCTGGTGATAAATTACTTTCATTTTTAGAATAATATTTGATTGCTTTTTCTTCTTCTCCATTTATAGAATAGTAATCCCCCCATTTTAGAAAGTTTTTATTAGATTTAAAAATAGTTGACGAGGTTTGACTTTTCCCAAAAAAACAAATAAAGCTAAAAAGAAATATGAATAATTTTTGCATAATTAAAACAATCTAGGTGAACGTAAAACTCCTCTATATTTTGAAAGAAATTGAAATCTTAACATAATCTCATGGGATGTATTTGTTATTCCCAGACTTTGATTACCGATTGCTCCTTGGTAAGCATAGCCTAAACTTAATCCTTTACCTATATGTATTCCTGCAATTGCACCAAAATAACCTCCTTTTTTTCGAGAAGGGACTCCATTTTTAAGTGATGCTCTGTATTGTGGCCCAATCCAAAATCTATCATTAAAGACAAGCCATACACTGTTATCGTAAATTGTTTCTATATCGGTGGTTTTTTGTATAAGAAAACTGGGTTTTAATTGGATAGTTTCACTTAGCCTAAAAATCGCTCCTGTGATTACATAAAAATTTCTTTGAATATTAAATGTATCTTCTTCTAAAAGAAAAGGAACACCCATACCTAAATAGAAATTTGGACTGTAAAGGTAAAATCCAGCTCCAAAATTTAAATTTAATTCATTTTGTGATTGAAATGTAAATAAATTATCTCCTGATTGAACAGTACTAATATTTGAAAGATCTAAAGAATTTAGTCTTCCTGACATTTTCAAACCTAATCCTAGTTTTAAATTATTTTCATTTAATTTAAGATGATAAGCGAAATCTATAGAGCTTGAGGTGTTTCTTGCTGGACCTATCCTATCATTAAAAGCAGAAAAACCAATGCCGACTTTTTTAGAAAGTTTTGTTCCCACACTTAATGCTTGGGTTTCAGGAGCTCCTTCTATATTTAACCATTGAGAATGATTCAAAATACTTAATTGCGTATAGCTTTGAGCACCTACATAAGCAGGATTTATTAATTGTTGATTAAACATATATTGAGAAAAAGAAGCCTCTTGTTGGCAAAAGAGTTTAGGACAATTCAAAATGATCATCCATCGTAACATCCAAATAAATTTTAGTTTGATGTTAATTACCTTTGACATAAACATATCCTTTTTTAGTAATATTTGTCCCAAGAATTACCTCGTAAAAATAAGTGCCGTTTGGTACTTTATTTCCATTGTAAAATCCATTCCAGTCATTTTTATAATTATCGCTAGAAAATACTTTTACTCCCAATCTATTGTATATGTAAACAATGGTTTTAGGATATTTATCGATACCTACTATTTGCCAAAAGTCATTTATCCCGTCACCGTTTGGAGAAAAGCCAGAAGGAATAAATAAATCACTATAAATAATTTTTGTACTGTTTGATGTATAAGGCTGTGAACATGCAAATGCCTTTTGTTGTATAATTACCCTGTAAAGCGATCCATCGTCCTCTAATTGAGGATTTAAAATAAGTTGTGGTTCACTTTCAGGTAGATCAGCATAATTATTCCCGTTATCATTACTGATTTGCCACTGATAATTAATATTAGATGGTAAATCAATTCCGATATCCAGACTTATTTCTTCATTTAAATTAAATTCAACTTGACTTGGTAA
>CENP01057739.1_pt1 | contig 33581 bp, 32 predicted proteins | sample 361281 | NCBI WGS metagenome assembly CENP01 (sample SAMEA2591122, study PRJEB7988) | marine metagenome | biome: marine biome (ENVO:00000447); feature: deep chlorophyll maximum layer (ENVO:xxxxxxxx); material: saline water (ENVO:00002010), including plankton (ENVO:xxxxxxxx) | depth 70 m | reverse complement strand
TTTCCCCATATCTGAAAAACAAGGGGTCGGCAGTTCGATTCTGCCTCGGGCCACCAATAGCCCAAGAGTATTCGGGTTAAAAATTATTTTCTATAATTTTTTGTACTTTCATATATTGAAATGAAAATTATTGACATGATTGAACAAATTAGATATAACATATTAAATAAGGGTAGTAATCGTAGTCTCTCAAAAAGTGGATTATAAGCTTTTACGCCTTGATTGGCAATCTTTCTACATTCTTCTTGATTGTTAATTATCAATTTTTCTGATTTATCATCAATAAAAATAATTGGATTAGTACTGTCTATAGTTATTTTAATTAAATCTTTTTCAACAATTATTTGGGCATCATTCGAAGCGATGTTGTAATCACAAAGCTTTTTAGTTTTATCAAAACAATCTGATACTTTCAAATTATTGTCAAATAATGATATTACGGAACAAAATGGAGAAATTTGAATTTTATCTTGTAAATAGAAATTTATTTTTTCTTGATTTGTTTTTGGAAATCCTAAAGTAGAAAAGAAAAGAAATGGAAGTATTAATAATATAAGTATTTTAGTAAATTTAATTTTTCTAAAAATTGAAGAGACAATAAAAATTAATGAAATCCCTATAAGAAAACTGTAATAATTTGTCTTTAGGGTATCACCAACTTTTGGATCAAAATGATTAAAAGGTATACCAAACGCACTTAAAGAAACTACAAATAAACCAACTAGTGGACTGATGTAAAATATAAATTTTGTTTTTTCTTTAAAGGCATAATACATACCAAAACCGTAAAGAAAAAAAGAAAAAATTATTGAAAAATATTGTATAGCATATCTTCCATATTTAAAACCATCTGAGTCTTCTAAGTCTTCAAATATTGAGACATCTTTTTCATAGAAAAAAAGGTGCTCATCGTAATTTATGAAAACATTAAAGTAGTCTCCGTATGTATCAAGCAATGTGATGCCAATCGCAGAATTGTTATGGTATGGGAATATTGGAAAATAATAGAAATCCCATTTGTTAATTTTTGTAAAAAAGTCAGTCGAAGCCTTATTGTCGTAATTTTTTTCATTTGAAAGATTGTGTTCAAATACGTTGTATGAATTAATATTCTGGTTTTCAATAAACATTATCGAGAATGCAAATATAAAGATTAGAAAGTGAACTAAATACTTTCTAAAATCTTTTTTTATATTCTTGAAATATTTTATTAATAAAATAAGACCAACCATCGCGGTAACTGATCCTTTTATGTTCAAGCATATAACCAAGGGAAATAGTGCAATTATAAAATTTCTATGATTTACAGCTTCAAAATATCTTTCAAATCCCAAAATTATCCAAGGAATTAATGAAAATGCAAGAACTTCAGGTTTAAGAATTGATCTCATGATGAAAATAGGTATTGAAAAATTTAATACTGTAAAACTAACTAGTATTGATGACTTTGAAAATTTATATCTTCTTAATAGAAGATAAAAACCATAAATTCCAATCATATAAATTAAAAAATTTGCAAAGTGTATATTTGAGTTCATTATATTTTGAATGTTTAGATTAGACACGCCATCTTTTCGGATAAAAGAAACAAAAGAAACAATGAAATAATAAGTTAATCCCTGTCCAGTATGAGTAGTATCTGATTTGTTTCCAAAAAACTCTAAATATTTAACATATTTAACATAATCAACCCCGTTGGGTACAAAGAAATATAATTCGCTAATTATAAAAGTCAAGATGGAAGAAAGAATAAAGATAAAGAAATAAACTAAAGAAAAATCAAATTTATTTTTAAAAAAATTTTTCATGTTGAAGAATTAAATTTATAGAAAGATCTTACTAAATAACCAATTAATCTGAACCCATCTTTGAATCTCTTTATTTGAGTATTTCCATAAGTTCTAGCTCTGTAATGTATTGGAACTTCTAATATTTTTTGACCAACAAAAGCAGATGTGAATAGTAAGTCGAAATCACAAAATGGATCAGACACTTTTATTGTTGATTGCCATAGTTTTATTTTTTCATACAATTCTCTTTTAAACACTTTTGTACCACATAGAGAATCTGTCAAAGGCAATCTAATAATTAGTGTAATTATGTATTGAAAAATTCTATTTCCTAAATTATTCAGAAATCTCATAGACCCCTTTTCCATTGCATAAACAAGCCGAGTACCATTTACAAAATCAGCTTTATTCGTCTCAATTAAATCAAAAAAATCATATAATGTTTCTGGATCTACGCTTATATCTGCATCAAGAATTGCAATTACTTGATTTGATGAGTGTTCCAATGCTTCCCAAACAGCATTCGCTTTTCCATCTTTTGATTGCTTTATAACTTTAATATTATAAAATTCAGATGTCAGAGAGTTGGCTACCTCAAATGTGCGGTCTTGGGAATTGCCACAACTAATAATAATTTCGTTATTTTTACCAAGGTTTGGTATGCGATCGATTAGTTCTTTAAGATTTCCCTCTTCGTTTTTTGCTGGTACGATTATGCTTTTGGTGAGTTTAGTTTCTTTCTTAATAAAGTTTGATTTTCTAATAATTATGTAGTTTCTGATTCCAAAATTTAAAAAATATAGCGAGATTTCAAAAAATTTATTTAAAAGATCACCAAAATAAAAAAGATGAAATGGAAAATATTGTCTCGATTTCTTACTTGCAATTTCTAAACCAGTTCCTAAAAGTATAGATTCAAACTTTTTTAGATGAATATATGATCTATTTCCAGATTTTTTTTTAACATTTAGTAATTCCAAAAGAATTAATACCCAGTTCCATACCGGGTTTATTGAAGAAATAAGAATTCTTCCATCTTCATTTGTTTTGTTTTTTAATGCATCAAGAACTCCTAAAATGTCATCACTTAATTCAAAAATATCTGACAAAACAATGAGGTCATATTTATTATTAGATTCGTTTAATTGGATATCAAAATTTTTTCTTATATCAATATAAATTAAATCTAAATTTTTTGTTTTATCAATCAGAAAATCGGAATCCTTGTTGGATATAATTAGCGTTTTTTTATTTTCATAGATATGTTTCTTAATTTCATTTGTGTGTCTTTTGTAAAACTGTTTAGATGATAATAAAGCCATTATGTTTAGTTTAATCCAAAGTAGCTAGAGAAATTAAGAAACATATTATCAATATTTGAATAACAAGGGGTCGGCGGTTCGATACTGCCTCTGGCCACCGACCCCCATAAGGGTTTTACTAAAGAGCATTAGTTAAAATATAAAATCGGTTAGGTATTCGGTTTAAACGTGTTTAAATAAGCCCACAAATACTGAATTCTAAATCTTCGAAACCTCCGCTCAGTTTAATTTAAAACTCAACACATTTATCCTTAAGTTAGAAGAGAAAGGTGGTGTGTTATGGCGTGTCCTGAATGCGGTTGTGAAGATTAATAATTAAATTATTTTCCATACGATCTAATTTTAATGAACAAATCATAAAATTTATTACTTATATATTTTCCTAATCATAAAGTTAAAATATGTAGATGAAATTCTCAAAAAAAGAAGAATATTTAAGACAAAAAGATCAAAAATTAAAAAATATAATTGATAAAAATGGTCATATAATATACAAACCCAGGACAGAAAATCAATTTGATACTCTTGTCGGAATTGTAATTTCGCAATTCATATCTACAAAAGCAGCAGATTCTATATTTAAAAAAATAAAAGAAAATTTAAGCTCAGAATATTTAAATGAAAACCATTTTCAAAAATTATCAATAAACGATATAAAGAAATTAGGTTTAAGCACGAATAAAGCACGTACGATTAAAGAATTGTCTGATTTGTATTTATCTAGAATTTTAGGAGATTTATCAAAATTAAATGATATAGAACTAAATGAAAAGCTTCTGTCAATTTTTGGAATTGGCCCCTGGTCTGTGAATATGTTTGAAATTTTTTGTGTTGGTAAGCTTAATGTGTTTTCATCAAAAGATGCTGGACTAAGATTGGCAATGAATAACTCTCTAATGATAAAACCAAATAGTGATTGGGAGCTTTATGATAGATACGCAGAAAAATGGTCACCTTATAAATCAATAGCCTCTTTGCACCTATGGAAAACAGTAGACTAATAATATTAGAATAAATTTTTGACTTAAACTTAAATTATAATTCCCACAATTTAGGGAAATAAGAGTCTGGTAAATCAGGAACGTTCTTTTCATCGAGTAAGTTGGGTATTGACGCTTCTTTACCTGTTGGGTTTACATAATTTTTATTTAAAAATGTCATTTCAACAACTTTTGGTATCCTTATACCTTTCATAATTATTGAAGGACAACAATTATTTTCGTGTATGTGTACAACAGAAAATTGACTTAAAATTTTTTCAAAAACTCCAGAAACAAAATGAAACCCAACAGGTTCAAACAAAAACCTTGAGAAATCATGAAATTCGATCACAAGAATTCTAAAATTATCCATTATTCTATGAGGTATGTCATACAAAACTTTGTACTCATAACCCTCTATGTCCATTTGTAATATAGCCTCTCCACTATTTTCTCCTACTGCATTCATGAACCAATCTTCAAATGTAATATTTTCTTTGTTGTTATAAACATTTAAATTCTTTTTTAAAAATTCAAAAGAGTTATCTTCTATTGGTGGATTGTCAACCGAAAGATCCAACATAAATGATTTTATTTTATATTTATCACTTAGTTCTTTTTCAAAATTTGCATTTTCAGCAACACCTGGTGAAAAGCAGTACTTAATCCCATCTAAAACATTTGGAATTAAATAACCACCGTCATTGCTGCCACCTATTCTTATTAATCCTTCTTGGATATCTACAGGTTTTATACCATTAAAGAAATGTTTCAAGTTTGTATCACCAGAATAATTATTGATGATGTAATCTTTTTTTCTTAAATAATCGAATAAGAAATTTCTGATTTTATATCTTATAAGATTTTTTGGCTTATCTTCCATTAATGCATTTTAACAATTTCTTAAATATGAATCTTTAATAGTAATTTTTAAATTTTTAAAAGATACCTTGTAGTAATTAATGATGCATCTAGGATTATAAAAATGGCAAAAATAAAACAAATTATCGATGATGTTATTTTTGTTTCACGGCTTACAACTGTAAATAAGAAAAAAGTTAGAATTTTGTTTTCAGTTCTATTAGCTAATTTAACAGTTTTTTTTGATATTCTTGTTATTTTATCTTTTGCAAATCTAATTGATAGAAATCAAACAGATACAGCTTTTTATGTAGATTTTATAATTAGTAATATTTTTTTACTTCCAGTAATTGTAATTTTTAGATTTCTTTTTATTTTTGTTGAAAGAATTAATATACAGTCCTTGCAGCTTCAAGTAGAAGAAAACTTGAGAATGCATTTAATGAATGAAGTTTTTGATAAAAGCAATTATTCAGTCGCCGATGCTTACTTTTATGTTAATGAACTTAGTAGACATGTTTCATACTTTTATGGCTCGCTAGCATCATCTTTAAATTTTTTCCTTCAGATATTTGTTTATACTTTTTATTTATTATTTACAAACTTTGACACGGTCTTATATTTTGTTATTGGGGCAGTCATTTTATTTTTTCCTACAAAATATTTTTTAAAAAGAGGTAGAAATTATGTTCACGAAGCTTATGAAAATGAACATATAACACTAGAAACCATTCAGAAAGTACTTGAGAATATCTATTTGATTAAAATCCTTAAAACAACAGATGAAGAAGTTACAAAGTTTAAAAAAACAATAAGAAAATATTATTCAGCAGTATTAAATAACTATAAATTTGGAGCAATTAATAATTTGACTCCAAATTTTGTAACAATTTTTATTCTTTCAATTTTGATTGCTTTTTATGATTTAGCAAAATTAATTTCACTTGAATTTATAGGTGTGATGCTAAGGCTCTTTCAAACTCTTGGTAATTTTAACAATACTTTAAATTTGGTTATTAACTCTCATGTTCATCTTGAAAAATTAAATAATCTTGAAAGAAATAAAGAAAAAATTGATAATTCTTCATATTTCTTCGTTGATAAAAACCTTGAAAAAAAGAATGCAATAGAGATGGACAATGTTTCTTTTAGATATTTCTCTTCTGATCAGAATTTATTTACTGATATAAATCTAGAAATAACAAGTGGTGAGCATACTGTTATTTCTGGTGGAAATGGTTCTGGAAAATCAACATTACTTGGTTTAATTTCTGGAATATTGATTCCTAACAATGGAAAAATCATAAGTAATTCAGATAGTTTTGCTTACGTTGGAGCAACTCCATTAATCATAAATGGAACAATAAAAGAAAACTTATTATACGGAAACACAAAAAAAGTAAGCAATGAAGAAATCTATAGCCTTATAAATTCTTACAATCTTTTTAATGAAACAAAAATAGACCTAGAAATGGAAATAACAAATAAATCACTTTCATCTGGACAGATGCAAAAAATTTCATTCATAAGAGCACTTTTATCAAAACCAGAAATTCTAATACTAGATGAGTCTACGTCAAATTTAGATTATGATTCAAAACTTTTGATTAATAAAGAACTTGAGAATCTTGACTTAACTATTATCAATGCCACTCATTATATAACAGATGTAACATATGACAATCACTTACACATTGAAGTAAAAGACAACTTAAGACTTATCAGAAAACATTAAATTTTTATAATCTTTATATTCATTATCTGATAATTTCGATAATGAATTATTTTCAACTACAGCATCTATTGCAGATTTAGAAATTTCTTTCCACAGTTTTTCATTATTAATTATCAATTCAACATAATCAATTAATTGATCATGTGTTTCATATAAAAAACCATTTTTATTATTTTGAATTATCTCTTCCATATTTTTATTTTTCTTAGCAATTACGATACATCCCATAGACATTGCTTCTAAAACAGATTTTGGATTACCCTCATAATTTGATGATGATATATAAAGTTTATAATTAGATAAGTTATTAACTAATATTTCATTCGAAACAGGTTCAAATATTTTAAGATTTGTATTGTATTTTTTAGCATTATCAATCAATTCACTTTTTTTTGTACCACTTCCATATATCTCAATTTCAAAATCTGTATTTGAAAAAATTTTGATTAATTCGGAAAAGTTTTTTTGGTTTTCCAGCCTACCTACGCTAATTAATTTTTTATCATATCTATCTTTGAAATTTTTGGACGAGCTTATACTTATCCAATTAGGTCTCAATTTTATTTTGTTTTGATATTCAAAAAAAATTTTAGAGAGATATCTTTTATCTACATTTGATGAAACTAGATATAAATCAGAGTACTTTAATGCATTCTTCGTAAGTGAATAATATAAATATTGCTTCAGCTTATTTTTATTGTCTCTTTTGCTGAATGAAATTAAATCGTAACCAGTCCTAATCATTAAAGGTTTCTTAAATATTATTTTTGAAATTATCGCAACCCATGAACCTAGCAATTGGTTTGTTTTAAAAATATCAAACTCTTTTAATTCTTTAGAAATTTTAAATGGTATCGTTGTTGATTTAAGTATATTAATATACTTATTTTTACTTTTTTTTAAGTACTTATAAATAGGAAATATTTTAATGAATGGAAGATTAATAATATCTAGGTCCTGTGAGTCACCATAAGTTAAAAATGTAAATTCAATATTATATTTTTCATGTAGCTGTTTATATAGTTGAATTTCTCTATTCAACAAACCACTTTCTTTCCAGTCATTTAGCGAAATACCATATGTAAAGAAAAGAATAACCTTCATTAGGTTAATATTAACTAAGTAGGAGACATTTCAACATATAAAGATGAACTTATAAATGAAAAAAATATTGTATATTCATACATTTTACCAAAATAAAGGCGGAGAAGATATAGCAGTTGAGAATGAGCTCAATTTACTAAAAGAAGTTTTTGAGGTTGAAACTCTTTTTTTCTCAAACAATATCATAAATTATTTTCTTGAATTTTTTTCATTCATATTCAATAGAAATATAAAAAACCAAAGATTGTTAAATCAAAAAATTTCTGAATTTAAACCTGATATTGTTTATGTTCATAATACTTGGTTCGCTGCATCCCTTGGTATTTTTCATGTCTTAAACAAGAGAAACGTTAAAGTTCTTTTAAAGCTTCACAATCTTAGATTCAATTGCACAAGAACTTATCTATCAAAGAAACATTTTGAAAATGATAACATTTGTCATTGTTGTGGCCAAAAAAGAGAAGATGTAGGTTTCTTTAATAAATATTTTGAAGAATCATTTTTAAAATCATTATATGTGACTAAATATGGAAAAAAATTCTTCAAAATTCTTAATGAAATGGATTTAACAATTCTTGTTTTAACAAGTTTTCACAAAAATTTTTTAGAAAGCTTAAACATAAAAAATAAAATAGAAATTTTTCCAAATTATATAGATGTAACAAAAAATACTGTCAAAAGAAAAAATTTGCCATATTTTGTGTATGCCGGAAGAATATCTGAAGAAAAAGGTGTTAAAGAGTTGATCCATGCATTCCTTAATTCTGGTATTGATGATTATAAATTAAAAATTATTGGCAATGGTCCGTTATTGAAATCTCTACTTAACATTGAATATGAAAATATTGAATTCTTGGGAGAAGTTGAAAATCATGAGGTTTTAGAAATAATTCAAAACTCACTTTGTGTTATTACTGCAACAAAGCTTTATGAAGGGCAACCTACCTTATTGTGTGAAGCGTCTTCCTTAGGGGTTCCATCAATATTTCCAGACACTGGGGGGATATCTGAATTTTTTCCGAGAGATTATTCACTAACCTTTGAACAATTTAACTATAAAGATTTAGAAAGAAAAATAAGCTTAATTCATACATTAAAAAATCAAACGTTAATAGGAGAAGAAAATAAAGAATTTATATTTAATCATTTAGACAAAAACAATCTAATCTCATCTTTTACTCATATTGTTAAAAATGATTAACGAAAATCTTGTATCCGTAGTGATGAGTGTTTACAACTCGGAACAAACAATCAAGATGTCAATAGAAAGCATTTTGAATCAAACGTATAAAGATATTGAATTAATAATTATTGAAGACGGCTCATCTGACAACACACCATTTATATGTAAAGAATATGAGAAGGAATATGAAAACGTATTTGTTTACTCAAATAATAAAAATATTGGCCTAACAAAGTCCCTCAATATTGGCATTAAGAAATCGAAGGGTAAGTTTATTGCAAGACAAGACGCGGATGATTTTAGTGAACTTCATAGAATCAAAACACAAATAGAGGTTATGACTTCAGATAATCTTGATGCTGTTTCTTCTAGAGCTAGAGTAATAAATTCCAAAAAAGTGATACCAAACTACTCTTATTATTTACCATTAAGATACGTTGTTAAAATAAAAAATCCTTTTATACATGGCACTTTGTTAATTAAGAGAAACATAATTGATAAAGCTGGGCTCTATAATGAAAAATTTTATTATTCACAGGATTACAAACTAATGTATGACTTAGTTTCAAGAAAACACAAAATCAAAATTATTAAAGAACCCCTTTACAACTTAAACATGACAAATAATATTTCAAACATTAACTCTCAAGAACAAAAATATTATGCTGACTGTGTAAAGAAGAATATTGAACCAAAATGATAATGATACTGAGGATGAAAGTTGAAAAGAGTCTTTCTTAATAAATTAAATGAAAATTGGGTTGTAGATAGATTTAGATCTGAGTGGTATGAATATCAAAGTGAAATTTCAGAAAATAATGTAAGAGATTCAGATGTTATTTGGATTATTGCACCTTGGACATGGAACAAAATATCAAAAAGGCAATTAAAGAATAAAAAAGTAATTTGTACAATCCACCATATAGACGAGGAGAAATTTCTTAAAAAAGAAAAGGAAAATTTTTACAGTAGAGATAAATTTGTTGATGAATATCATGTGATTTCAAATAAAACAAAAAAACAAGTACAACAATATACAGATAAAAAAATACATTCAATCCCATTTTGGGTAAATCAAAATGTTTGGTTTGAAATAAAGAACAAAGAAAAATTAAGAAATAAATATAAATTAGATATGAAAAAATTTTATATTGGTTCTTTTCAAAGAGACACGGAAGGCTCAGATTTAACATCACCAAAATTATCAAAAGGTCCTGATATATTTATCGAAAAAGTTAAGTTATTGATGGAAAATAATCCAAACATTGAGGTGTTGCTTGCAGGTACTAGAAGACAATACATTATTGGAAGACTAAAGGAATTGAATATACCATTTAAGTATTTTGAAATGGTTGATTTCTCAATTTTAAATGAGTTGTACAATCTACTGGATTTATATATTGTTTCTTCAAGATTTGAAGGAGGTCCACAGGCAATAATGGAGTGTTCTTTATTAAAAATACCTATAATTTCTACCGATGTAGGTATTGCAAAAGAAATATTGTCACCAAAATCGATTTATTCTACTACCTCACTATCTGAGGGAACTCCAGATATTGATTATGCCATTGAGAAAGTAAAAAAATATTTATTACCTCAAGGAATGGAAAATTATAAAATGATGTTAATAAATGATAGTTAGTATCGGAACAAAAATAAAAGAGGGCCCATGGGGTGGGGGAAATTTATTTGCTATTAACTTAAGAAAATACTTGGAAAAAAAAGGCCATAAAGTAATTAATAATTTAGATGACAATGACATAGATGTAATTTTGATTACAGAACCAAGAAAAACATCTGAATCATCGGCATTTTCTCATGTTAATGTTTCAAGATATCTTAGGTATGTAAATAATAAAACACTTGTAGCACACAGAATTAATGAATGTGACGAAAGAAAAGGGACAAATTATGTAAACAACTATATGAAATATTCAAATAGGTTTGCAGACCAGACAATTTTTGTTAGCAATTGGTTAAAAAATCTTTACGAAGATCAAGGAATAAATAAAAAAAATAATAGTGTTGTTATGGCTGGAGCTGATAAAGATATTTTTAATACAATTGACAAAAAAAAATGGGATGGCGAATCCAAAATTAGATTGGTAACTCATCATTGGGGAGCAAACTGGAATAAAGGTTTTGATATTTATAGTAAATTAGATGAAATGTTAGAACATCCACGTTGGTCAAACAAAATTGAATTTACATATATAGGAAATGTACCTGATAAATTTACATTTAAAAATGCCATATTAATTGATCCACTATCTGGAAAAGAACTAGCAGATGAAATTAAATCAAATCATATTTATATAACAGGGTCTATAAATGAACCTTCAGGTAATCATCATATTGAGGGAGCACAATGCGGTTTACCGATTTTGTATGTCGATAGTGGAGGAACAACTGAATATTGCAAAAATTTTGGTATTGCAATTAATTCAGATACTTTAGAAGAAAAATTAGATGAAATGATAAATAACTACGAGCATTTTTTTAATATATTAAAACAATATCCATATAGCTCAGAAACTATGTGCCAAGAATATCTTGAAATCTTTGAAGATATGATTTCAAACAGAGAAAAATTAATATCGTCAAGAATTGAGAGTTTTCAGGCAAATTCAATTAGCAAAGTTTTTTACTCATTTTTTCGAAGCCTAATTTAGGTTGATAGTATATCTAAAAGCTTGTTGTTAAAAGACTCAAGGTTATAGTTTTTAGAAACTATTATTTTTCCTTTTTTAACCAAATCTTTGTATGAAGTTTGATCTTCAAACAATTTGTTTATTTTTTCGATCCATTCATTTATTTGATTATTCTCAACAAATATAATATTTTCATCATTTTGAAAATTTTTAGGATCCCAAAAACCTGATGTCCTCGTGATCATTACAGGTGTGCCAACCATCAACGATTGCAAAGCCACACTTTGTCCAGATGGTTGCAAGCTTTCAATTAATGGAATAATTGTTAAGAAAGAAGATTGATAATATTCTTTTATTTGTTCGTCATTAATATTGAGGTCATCCCATTTACCCGATATGAGTTCAACATTTGTGTTTTCAACTTTAGATTTATCAATCTTTTTCGTAATAAATTTAAAATTAAAATCTGGCATTTTTTTGGATAATTCAATTACAAATTCGTAATCTCTTTTTCCATCATTACCAATAAACAGAATATTTTTATTTTCTTTAGAGGATTTTGAGTCAGTTTTCCAAAAATCTGTATCTACAGAAAAAGGAAGAAAATAAAATTTTGATACATATTTTGGATAGTTTTTTTTTGCATATTCGTACTCACCTAATGAAAGAAATATTAATTTATCTATCAAATTTATAAATAACTTTGTAAAAATTTTTCGAAAATATGTTTTAATTTTGCTATCGTACTTAATGTTCAATAAGCCCATAATGAATACACATGATTGAAACTTAAATAAAAATTTAAGCGTATAAATAGGAATCATCGAAAATCCTACTCTTTGGTTGGTCAAAATTAGAATATCTGATTTTTTTATGGTTATTAAATTTCTTAAATTTAATAAATTTTCACTAAAGAAGGGTAGTCCTGACAATTTTCTTAGTAAGGGATTTAATATTCTGAAGAAACTAAATATTTTTGGATTTTCAAACTCAATAATATTCGTATTTTTAAAATACTTTTTTAGATAAAAATAACCATAAAAAAACTCTTCTGCAGAAGAGTTTTTTAAATTTAGTCTCTCATTTCTACCAGACTGATAAACAAATGTTAATATTTTATCTTTGAACACTAGTTTTTATAATATATCTAAATTAAATAAAAGAAAATATTTATAATGATATTCTGAAAGCCTAATGTTAAACAATATTAATAAATCAATTCCTATCTTCACACTCACATTTGTAAGTGTTTTATTGTTGTTCAATAGACCTTTTGTTGGAATCTATATTTTTGGAATAAGATTAGGAGAACTTATTATTGCTGGTAGCTTATTTTTGGCAATTTTTATACCAGCAATTTTTTTATTTTCCAAGACTCTGAAAATAAAAAAAGAATATAGATTTCTAACCATAATATATGGGGTAATAGGAATTTTTTTTCTAGCAAGCATTCTTTACCATCAAACCAGTATTCTTAGTACCTATACATATAAAACTAGTTCATACGTTTGGACAATAGGGTATTTTTATTTCTCGTTAATTGTTTTTAATAATTTCCAAAAACTCGAAAATTACAAACACTATTTTCTTCCAGTTTTTATGGTTTTACCATTCATTCATTACATATTTTCAACTGGATATTTTCCAAATTTCATCATTGACTTTTTTAATTCATATTCTGATAAATTTGAATTTACTAAAGCTTCAGATATTATGCTTTCATTAGTAATTGCTAATTTGTTAAATTTTAAATATGTATCAAATAAAATTTTTAGATTCTCTTATTTTGGCTTTAGTGTATCTTTACTACTTCCATTGTTACTATTTATGAGTAGAGGCTCTTTTGTTTCAGGTGTAATATTTTATGTTTTTTCTTTGTATTATTTTAGAAAATATTTTTTTAAAAATTTAAAAGTTTTAATCCTTTTATTTATAATTTCTTCCATTTCATTTATTGTGTCTTTATATAACGTAAGTGATATTGATTTCTCATTTAATTGGGGCAATGAACCACCCCCATCTGTTATTGAAACCGTTGAAGAGGTGTCAAAAAAGAAAGAAACAAGGAAAGCATTTTTATCTTTATACATTCAAGATGGAAGGTTGATGTCAAAAGACAACACAACCAATTGGAGGCTTGATATTTGGCAAGATGTTTTCGAAGATCTAAATAATAAAAATCTTATTATTTATGGATATGGACACAATGAAATAATTCCTGTAATGACAGATCCTTCCGCTCCTGGAAGACTTGGAAGAGACGGATTAAATGAAAATGTTCATAATTTTTTTATAAATATATTAGCAAGGGGTGGGCTCTTTCAATTCATTGCTTTCTCTGCCTTTTATATTTGTTTATTGCAAATATCAAAAAGAAAATTTGGAAATTATGGAATTTTTCTATTTATGATTCCTATACTATTTAATTCAACACTTGATATGAGTATGGAAGGTGTTCAATATCCAGTTGTGTATTATATTTTTCTTGGATTCTTACTTTCTACAGAAGACAAATCAAATTTAATTAATTATGAAGATTAAAAAAACATGAAAGTAATATATTTAATATGTCAACTGCATTAGTTACAGGAATAACAGGTCAAGATGGATACTATCTGTCAAAATTGTTACTTGAAAAGGGATATATTGTTCACGGCATAATAAGAAGGTCCTCAACATTTAACACAGAAAGAATTGATGAATTAATTTCAAAGTATAGAGATAAAAATAAACTTATCCTTCATTATTCGGATCTACTTGATCCTTCATCAATTAATACATTAATTAATAATATTAAGCCTGATGAAATTTATAATTTGGCTGCCCAATCACATGTTGCAGTATCTTTTGAAAACCCAATGTATACATCACAAACTGGAACTATTGGTCCATTATCAATGTTGGAAGCCATAAGGTTTTCTGATAATAAAATTAAATTTTATCAAGCATCATCTTCAGAAATGTATGGTGGAGGATTAAAAGAAAAATTAAACGAAGATTCAGATTTTGATCCAAGAAGTCCATATGCTGTGTCAAAAGTATTTGCACATAATATAACGAAAGTTTACCGGGACTCTTATGGAATATTTGCAACAAATGGCATATTATTTAATCACGAGTCACCTATGAGGGGAGAAACATTCGTAACAAGAAAGATTACAAGAGCTATTGGAAGGATTGTAAATAATCTGCAAAGTAAAGTGACTTTAGGCAATTTAGATGCCTCAAGAGATTGGGGTTTTGCAGGTGATTATGTTGAAGCAATGTGGTTAATGATGCAACAAGATAATCCTGATGACTGGGTAATAGCAACTGGTGAAACGCATACTGTTAGAGAGTTTGCAGAAGTGGCATTTAAAAAAGTTAATTTGAATTATGAAGACTATATTCAAATATCAGAAAAATATTTTCGTCCCAATGAAGTAGATTTTTTATTAGGAGATTCTTCAAAAGCAAAAGAAAAAATGAATTGGAAACCAAAGACTTCATTCAATGATTTAGTCGAGTTAATGGTGAACCATGATATTGAACTTGCAAAACAAGAAAAAATTTTAATTGATGAAAAATTAATTTTACCTAGTTGGGAAAATCCAATTAGTTAAACTATATGTTTTCTAGATACCACTTATAAGTTTTTGAAATTCCTTCTTCTAAGCTTGTTTTGCTAGTCCAACCAAGATCATTAATTTTTGATGAATCCAATAGTTTTCTTGGGTTACCGTTTGGCATTGATGTATCAAAATGAATATCTCCTTTGAATTCAATTTTCTCTTTTATCAAATTACTTAAATCACTAATCGAAACCTCAATCCCACTTCCAATATTGAGCAAGTCTAAATCTATATCATTTTTAATGATAAATAATATTGCTTCTGATAAGTCATCTACATATAAAAACTCTCTTAGAGGACTTCCATCTCCCCAGACATTAAATTGTTTCTGATCACTTATTTTTGCCTTATGCATCCTTGATATTAAACCAGGAATAACATGACTATCTCTATCATCAAAAAAGTCATTTGGTCCATATAGGTTTGTTGGCATTAAATTTATTATTTTATGTCCATGCTGTTGAGCAATAGATCTACCAAGTTCTATGGAGGTCAATTTTGCCATCGCATATGGAGAGTTAGTCGGTTCTAGTTGTCCATCCATAAAACTGGATTCATTAATTGGATTTTTTGCATTTAATGGATAAATACAGCTACTACCAAGATTAATAATTTTAATTTCAGGTTTATCAATTACTGACTCCAGGATATTCATATTTATTTTTAAATTTTCAAGAATGAATTCTGTCCTTTTTGAATTGTTAGCGTAAATACCACCAACTCTTGCAGCTGCATTTATAATTACGTCTGAATTACTTTCATTAATTTTTCTAAATGTTTCTTCATATGAAAACAAATTTGTATCATCTCGAGTTGAGGGCAAAACAGTAATACCTTTTTTATTACTTAAAACATTATTTAATGATTTGCCCACTAAACCATTACTACCAAAAATTAAAACCTTAATAATCTTTCCTTAGTTTTGAATTCAATATATACATTAACTTATATATAATTTTTATACATGGTAAATAACAAAATTGGCCTTGTACTAGGTGCTGGAGGATTTATTGGTAGCCACATGGTCAAAAGGCTTAAATCTGAAAACTATACAACTTTAGGCGTAGATTTGAAATACCCTGAATATAGTCAATCATTAGCCGACAAATTTTATAAAGGCGATTTAACGGACAATGATTTTGTTAAAAATATTTTCAATGAAATTGAAAATAAATATGGATTTGAAAATCTTGAGATATATCAATTTGCAGCAGACATGGGAGGAGCAGCTTATATATTTTCGGGAGATAATGATGCAGATATTATGACCGGATCAGTTCTAATTAATTTAAATGTTTTAAATATATTGTCACAAATAAAACGGGATAAAGATATTGATATTAAAATATTTTATTCAAGTTCAGCTTGTATTTATCCCGAATATAATCAAATGGATCCTGACAATCCGGAGTGCACTGAAGATTCTGCTTATCCTGCAGAACCTGATTCGGAGTATGGATGGGAAAAATTATTTTCTGAAAGACTTTATTTAGCTTATTCTAAAAATTATAAAGTCCCTGTAAGAATTGCAAGATATCACAATATTTTTGGACCAGAAGGAACATGGACTGGTGGTAGAGAAAAAGCTCCAGCAGCAATCTGTAGAAAAGTGGCAGAAGCCGGTGAAGGAGAAAAGATAGAAATTTGGGGTGATGGTAAGCAAACCAGATCATTTTTATATATTGATGAATGCATTGAAGCAACCAGAAGACTTATGGAAAGTAATTTCAGTGAGCCAATAAATATTGGTTCAGAAGAGATGGTAACAATAAATGAACTTGTGGATATAGTTTGTGAAATTGGAAAAAAAAATTTGAAGATTAATCATAAATTAGACGCTCCTTTGGGAGTAAGAGGTCGAAACTCAAATAACAACCTAGTTAGAGAAAAGCTAGATTGGGACTACAAGATGACACTTAAAGAAGGAATTAAAAAAACATACGACTGGATATATTTACAAAACAATAATTCAAAATAATTAATTTATTTATTATTTAAAGCGTCAAAGATAATTAGACTAAAAAATATGACTAGGCTTCCATATCTTGTAAACGTACCCCCTTTTTTAATCAGAGATCTTAATCAAAAAAATTTGTCATTATCAAAAAAAATATTTTTAATATTTTATGGAAAATTTATTGGTTTTTTTATAAATAGACTAAATGGAAAAAATTTTTGTTTATTTATCAATATTTTTTTTAGCAAAGATGGAAAATTAATTTTTGAAAATGATAGATATGTGAAAATAATAGAAAATAAAAATGTTGCAGTTTATCCGAACAAGAGGGTTCTTAGAGTAGTAAAAAATTTTAAATACCAGCTTGATTTACTTTATGACTCATATTTATTGAATTCTATTGATATTCAAAAAGATGATGTGATAGTCGATTGCGGAGCAAATGTTGGTGAGTTATTTCTAGCTGTTAAAGAAAAAAATTTTGATGTTACTTATATAGGGTTCGAACCTGATAAAGAAACGTATGATTGCCTAAAGTTAAATGTAAAAAACGAAAAAAATATTGTTCATAATATTGGATTGTCGAACATTGATGGTTCAAATAATTTTTACATTGATAATGAAGGAGGAAACTCTTCCTTTGTCGATTTCGGTACTTCAGAATCAATTAAAGTGGACACAAAAACGCTTGATTCATTTAATATAAAAGAAAATATTAAGCTTTTCAAAATAGATGCCGAAGGATATGAACCAGAGGTATTATCAGGATCAAAAAATACTTTAAAAAAGACAGCTTTCGTAAGTGTTGATTTTGGATCTGAGAGGGGAGCAAACCAAAACAATACAATGGTGGATGTAAATAATTTACTTTTACAAGTGGGATTTGAATTAATTGAGCTGAACGATTTCAGAATGATAGGCCTTTATAAAAATAAAAATTATGAAAATTAATTTAGATAAAAATTTAGAAGACTCAATTATTAACTTTTTAAATAGTCTCGAAAAAAATAATTTCGAGTACTTTCCAGTTTTAAATGGTGTGACAAAATCAGGTATAGATTTAAATCTTGGTTTTAGTTGTTATGCATTAAAAAGTAAATACATCTTGAATTCCCTTGATGATAAGAATTTATCAGATTGGGTTAAATATTTAAACAACTATCAAACAAAGGAATCTGATTTTGGAGAGGGCTCTTTTGTTGACAAGAAATATCTAAATTGTTTCAATAATGAAAATAGGATTAAATTTTTTTTAAAACAATCATTAAATAATTTAAAACTTGGAAATTATGAACTTAAGAAAAACATCTTAGAAAAATCAATTCGTGCTGAAACTAAACAAGCAATATCTACAATTCATCAAGTAAACTACAAAAATCAATTTGAATATTTAGATTTTCCAAAAAATGAATATGATATAAGTAAATTTATATCAGCTCTAAATTGGAACAAACCTTGGGATTCTGGTGCACAATTCTCAGCTTTATGTGTTTTTTCAAGAACACAACTCAAACATGAAGAATATGAAGTAGCAAAGGAACATCTTTTTAATTCGATAACAAAATATGTTGATAATGAATCTGGTGCATACTTTCAAGGCAATCAACCATCGAATCAAGAAGTCATTAATGGATTAATGAAAGTAATAACTGGTCTGGACTGGATCGACTGTAATATGCATCACCCAAAAAAAATTATAGATTTAGCTTTGTCAATTAATCCTCAATCTGAGGGTTGTGATATCGTTGATTTAGTTTATGTATTATATATGGCCTCTAAAAAGACAGATTATAAAAAGAAAGAAATTGTTTTACTATTTGAGGATTTAACAAATATTATTTTTCAACACTTTATTCTAGAACAAGGGGCATTTTCGTATTTTTTAAACAAGTCTCAAACACATTACTACGGAGTGAAGGTTACAAAAGGCTTTAATGAAGCTGATTTACATGGAACATTACTTTTAACTTGGGCTTTATCAATGATTCTAAATATTAATGAAAACGAAAATTTGAGTTGGAATATTCTTAAGCCTTAGAATGATAGATTATCTTTATTGCTTTGACAAAAATTATAATATTCAAGCTTATTGTTCATTGTTTTCATTGTTAGAGTGCTCTTCTGAAAAAATAAATGTTCATATATTACATAATGAACCTGAATCCTTCAAAGAAATATATAATCTTGTAAATAATCACGATAAATTAAACAAGATTAATTTTTATAAATTTGATAATTCTGGAATAAACTTTCCAAAAGTTGATGGATCACATGTTTCAGAAGCAACTTACTATAGAATTTTTATCGAAAAATATTTACCTGAAAACTTAAAAAACATTGTTTACATTGATGCAGATATTATTTGTCAAAAAGACCCTACCAAGGATATAAAAAGCACACTACAAGTATTAGAAAAATCAGATCACATAATCTCAGTAAGAACAGAGCATTATAAAAATAAAAATAACGCAAATGTTTATGAAAGATTATTAATGAATAATGAAAAATATTTCAATGCAGGAGTTATGTTAATTGATCTTAATAAGTGGCGAGAAAATAATTTAACAAAAGTCTTAAGAAAAAAAATGAACGAAATTAGCGAATTAATTGAATTATGGGATCAAGACATATTAAATCATTATTTTGACGGAAAATATAATGAACTAAATAATAATTTGAATTTTAATCTTTATCTCACAGAAAAGAATTCTAAAATTAAAGCTTCTGATGAGTCATTAAATCAAATGATATTTTTACACTATTCAGGTAGCTACAAACCTTGGACTGTGAGAGGAGTTTACAATAGAAAGTCGATTTATTATCACTTAATTTTTAGAAAGTTATTTTCTGAAAAATTTCACATAACAACTACCTATAGGCTAGGATCCTTATTGCAATTTTTTAAAGGTATTGTGAATTTAGATATTCTATACCTAAAAAATAAAATCAGCTTCATTAAAATAACAATGAAAACTATTTTTAGTAAATATGAAAGTTAACAACAAATATATATCTGAAGATGATTTGATTACAAGCTATAACCTTGCCAGAAACTGTGACAAAGTTTTTGTAGAGGCTATAACTCATGACCAATTTGAAAATATAAAAAATAAATATAGCAAAATATTATCTAAAAATGATACTTTAATTGTTTACAAAAATATAAGATTAGAGATTTGTGAAAATGATATTATTTTTTGTCATAGCAACTACATTCATGAACTTTTCTATTTATTGAAAAAAATAAATAATTTAAAAAATATAAAATTAGTGACTTCTCAATCAGATGTTAAAATTACGAAAAAATTGTTCAATACCAAACCAAAATGCATATCTGAGTGGTACGGAATAAATATAGACTATAAACATGAAAAATTATTTCCAATTCCACTAGGAATAGCTAATAATTACTCTCCTAAGAATTTAACATATGCCAACTTTTTGGGAAGTAAAAAAAATATGAATAAAGTAAGACAAATTTATTGTAACTACAATCCAAATACTAATAACGATGAAAGAAAGAATATAAAAGATAAATTTAAATCAAATGATTTGTTATTTTTTGATGACCCAGACCTATCCTTCGATCAGTATGCTTCAAGATTAACGGAATATGAATTTGTTTTATGTCCTTGGGGAAACGGATTTGATACCCATAGATTTTGGGAAACTTTATATTCCGGATCTATTCCAGTTACAAAATTTCATCATACATATAGTTTTGTTCCTTCTTCAAGTGCTATATTTATTGATAGTTATGATGAAATAAATGAAAATTTACTTGATAAATTTTTAAAAAATTATGATCAAATTAATCCAGATTTACTAACTGTTCCTTATTGGATTAATTTAATTAACAATTCATATTTTGAATCGGACGAATCTAGCATAATATTTGAATCAAAACTGATTACTTCATATAGGATATACGAGCAACTGTTGTTTTTTAAATCAGCAAGTTATCTTAAAAAACTAAAATATTATTTCTCCAAAATACCTAAATTGTTAAGAAAATTTCAGTAATTTCTACCATCTCCATGGCTTCCGTCATAATAAAATAAAGGTTTATCAAGATAGATTAAATCAGTAAGTTTTAATAAAGACAACCAGCAATCATAATCACCCTCACCATTAGGCAAACCTCTAAATCCTCCAATATTTTTAAATAAATCTTTTTCAACCATCACGCTCGATGTGATGATGCAGTTATGAATTGAAATAAATTCAAAATTCCAAACTTCAGGGTATTGAAATTTTTTATAGTATTCAGTTTTTTTATATCTTTTCTTTATTTTCTTATAAAATCTTTCTGAATTATAAAGTGGGTATTGCTTATTTGAATTAAAAACACCTTCACCGAAATATCCCTCTGTGGATGAAAATTTATATTTACAGTTTTCAAGTAACTCTACTTGTAATGACAATTTTTCCTTCATCCAGATATCATCATCATCGAGAAAAGCAAGATATTTTCCATCAGCAATTTCAACTCCTTTATTTCTTACTGCGTCTGTAGGAAATCCGTATATATTTTTTAATCCTGGATTAAGATCTAATTGCTTTACTTCAGATGGGAATTTCTTTTCGTAGTATTCTTTCTGTTCCGATCCATCGTTTACTACAATTATTTCAAAATTTTTGTAATCTTGTTTTAAGACGCTTTCTACAGCATTAATTAGATAATTGTATCTATTGTATGATGGGATAATTACACTTACTAGTGGATCTGACATATTTAAATTATAACTAATTATTCTCCATCAAGAATCTCGATTATCTTATCTTTACAACCTTCAAGATAATTTTCTTGCTGAATCATAAAAATATTTTTTATTCCCTGATTCTCTAGATGCTTAAAGTCAATATCATTTTTAACAAAAAATAATTCAATATTATCTTTCAATTTTATTAACAATTCATTATTGGCATATTTGTCATCAATTGAAAATGATGCAACAAATCTTATTTTATCTAGGTATTTTTTTGGAAATTTCCTAATAGAACTAAAATCTAATAACCACACCAATGAAGCATTGATAAGAGTGTTTGTTGAAATATCATTAAATTTTTCATACCAGTCTTTTCTTAATTGATCATTTATAGAATCTAACTTCACAGGGGATAAATATATTTTATCCGGATCTTGATGAACAATTATTCCAAATAGCTCATGAGACGAAGGAATCTTTTTTACAATATCGTGTTTGTATGCAATTAATGTTAGTAATGATTGATCTTGTCTATGGTTTTTTCGACTGCTGCCTTTTGGTGAGATTAAATCCTTATTTTTTGATTTTTCAGCCCATTCGTTAACTATTTCGACAGCCAGTTTATTTTCGGAATTAAAACCAATCATTCCAGATGCAAGATTTTTTTTATTTATTAAAGTTTTATCAAAACCAAAATTCTCTATTGTTGTTTTATGAGTCCAGTCTTTTATTCTTCCCGGACTTGCCGGAATATAAATTCCTACTGATGTCAAAACTATTTTTAATAATTTCAGTTTTTTTGTTATTTTATCACCAGCATCTAGCCAAATTACTGAACCTGAGTATTTATCTAATGTTTCTTTTACTATCGCGCTCTTCCATGCATATGAACCTAACTTATTATCTCCATTTGATCTTTCTTTGTAAAAAGGTGGATATTTACTAAAATCAAATTTTTCGTATTCAAAGCTAATTTCCATATTCAATAATTCTTTTATTTGATTTTCTCGAAGACCTAGATCATAAATCACAAGATTTATATTTTCTTCATATTTATTGATGGAGTTGATAAGGTTTATAAGACTTTTAAAATGTGTAAAATCTGCCCCAGTCACAATAGTGATATTTGTAGAATCAATTTTTTTGTATTTAATTAAGTTTTTAAAAACATAAAAGATTATTTTCAATAAATCAAAAAGAACAAAATAATAATTGACTAATAGACTTTTAATTTTTTTAGCTCTGTGTCTGATCATTTTTTATTTTAATCCAGCTTGTTTCTGCTATGTCAGTATATTTCTGATTTCTAAACCAGGGATCAGCGATAATTATTTTTGATAATTTATTGTTTCTAATTAAGGCAGCCATTAATGAAAATGTACTGTTTCCAACAATAAAGTTTTCAAATTTTATCATTTCTGAAAAATGTTCTACAGTTTTGTCTGTATCAACTTCTTGCCAAAATATTTTATCAGCATCATTAAATATTGATTGTGACTCTACCCAGTCAATATCATCCGTAAAAATACTATATCTAAAGTTATTTATATTGTTTTTACAAAAATAAATAGCCTCTTTATAAAAATCAATAGATAAAGCCTCATCCATTTCAATGTAATCAGTTCTTCTAATATGTAATGCCGTAGAGCCTTTTACAGGCTGAGATGACAACGCTTGCTTTATACTTTTCTCATTTTCTAATGCTTTTACTAAAAAATTTTTACTTTCTGAAATGAATTCTGATTTTTGCCAATACCCGTAATACTGATTTACCAAATGTAAATTATTTAACTCAAACGTATCTTGATTTGCATATCCGAATATTTTTTTACCTGTAATTTTATTTAAAAATGTAGATATTTTTAATTTTTTTATTAATTTTAAAAATTTGTATAAAACATAATTTATCTCTTCAAACCCAAAATAATACAAAGGAAATGCTAAATTTCTTCTCGCTATTACTGGATCTTTCTCATTATTTACTTTATCTAATATGTTTGTACTAATTAATACTCGAACATTATTTTCTTTGAGGTAATTCGCAAATGCTAATTGGAATAGTTGATTACCAAGTCCTCCTAATATTTCAACTATTGCAATTTTCTTCATTATTAAAAAATATTAATGAATTTAAAAGTATTTACACTAATTAAAATAAAATAAGGATTATCAGAGGAAAAAATTGAATTATATTCTTTTTAATTTAGGAAAAATGCCTGATTACTTTAAAGAAACCGTTAATACGATACTTTCAGTAGATAAAAATGCAAATGTATATGTCGGATGTGACGAAAACATTGACCTTCAAAATTGTAATGTTGTAAATATAAATGAATTAAACTCATCTGAAAGTAATTATCTTGATAAGAATAATTTTTACAAGGGAACAAACTATGAGGCAAACCCTCTGTGGTTAAGATCTTTAAAAAGAATATTCTATCTAAATTTAATTGCCGAAAATTATAATTTAAAGAATTTCGTACATTTCGACAATGATGTTCTAATTTATGAGCCTTTTGAAAAGATTTCTGATTGTTTTGTGGATAATAAGATCAATATCACCAGACATACAATAAACCAATTAATCTTTGGCTACTCATTTTTTCCAGATATTTCTCTTTCAAGAAAATTATCATCAGAAATTTATAAAATTTTAGTAAATATTGACGAGCATATAATCAATAATAATAATATTCCATTAAATGAAATGGATATGCTAGGAATAATCCATAAATCTGATAAAAATTTTTTTAGTCCATTACCTTCGCTTCCTTATGATAATTCAAATTTTATTTTTGATCCTGCATCATATGGACAATACATTAGTGGCACCCATCAAAAACCAAGAAAATTTTATCATTTCCGAGTTAAGGAAAGTCATCATATAGTTGGTGCTGAAATAATTTCTAAACGAATAAAACCAAGTTTTAAAAACAATTTACCAACTATTCAATATAATGGTCAGATCAAAAAAATTGTCAATTTACATATTCATTCAAAACAATTAAAAAAATATTTACCAAAAAATTACAAGAATTATATAAAGTAGAAAGTTATGATTTACTTTATAAGTTTTGCAACTGATGAAAACTACAAAAAGCTTTCTGATGACGTTTTGGGTGGTTTAAATAAAATTTATCCAAATTCAGAGTTAAGAGTATTTTCTAAAGAGGATTTAACTCCAGAAATAATTGAATATTGTGAAAAATATAAACATGGATATGGATATTTTATTTGGAAACCATTTTTGATTAGTAATATAGTTAATGACATACCAGAAGGCGATATTGTTTTTTACATTGATGGTAGGACAGGGTTAACAAACAAAAATATTTTCAAAATAAGAAATAAATTATTTAAAATTTCATGGATTAATAAATTTTTAAATTCGGAAAAATTTGACCTTGTGGCTTGGAAAATGAGTCACAATATTGAAGAGACTTGGACTACCGGTGATTTATTAAGCTTGTTAAATGTAATGGATAATAAAGAAATCACCAATTCAGGCCAATTTTCTGCAACATTTTTTGGTATTAGAGTTAGTGACAAAACAAAAACTTTTGTTAAGGATTGGTATGACATTATGTCAAATAATTTAGATTTTTCGAGAGATGAACCTAGTTTAAGCAATAATTCAAAATCTTTTATACAAAATCGATATGATCAAAGTTTTTTATCAATATTGATAAAACAAAATTTTTTGAATCTAAACATCTTAGAATTGACTAATGATGAAATATTCAATAAACAAACCTTAATTCCACATATGAAAAAACATCCAACCAAATGAAAATATTGGTTGATATTTTTGGTGGTTTTGGAAACCAACTTTTTCAGATAGGACTTGCTTTGCATCTTAAAAAGAAAAATTATAATCCAATGTTGTATACGTTTAGTTCAAAAAAATCTATAGGCCACAATGTCTTCTTTATTGACGAAAAATATTTTGGGCTAGGAAAATTATCAGAATCTGAAGAAAAAAAAATTGGAAAAATTAAATCATATAGCTACTTGAACAAAAAACTATTCCAAATTATTGGTGAGGATAATATATCTTCAATTAAAAATGGAGATTGGGTAAAAGACATTAAATCTAATTTTTCAACTATAAGTTTTAACGGTTTTTGGCAAGACAGAATGTTTGTTGACGAAAATATAGAAGATATTAAAAAAGGATTACTTCAGTTCGATTCTTTTGAAAATGCCATAGATAAACAAAAAAAGAAAGGCTCTACTGTAATACATGTAAGGCGTGGTGATCACCAGCAATATCTTCCTTTTCAATATTATCTAGACTCTATTTCCAAAGCTTCTCAGATGATTAGTAATTTTCATTATGAAATTATTACTGATGATTATGAATGGGTAAAATCAAAAAAAGAATTTACTTATGCAGAAAAAATACATTTTCCAAATAAAAGTGATAATGTCATGGAAAACACGATTAAAAATTTTTCAAAAATGATTGAATTTGAGAATTTTATAATTAGTAATAGTACATATAGTTGGTGGGCGGCAAGATTAGGACAAAATGAAAATAGTAATATTTATTACCCATGGCCCTATTGGGAAGGTAAAAATCTAGATTTATTTTATGAAAAATGGACAAAAGTTAATCGATGAGAAAAATATAAATTATTTTATTGAACATGAAATTCTGATTTTTTGGAATTTATTCTATCTTTCCAGAAATCAAAAAAAACATATTTTCTTGGATCATTTGATTTATTAAGAATTTTTTTATCTAGGTATGTTGTTATATCTGGATTGTTTAGCTCACCCCAGTCCTCCAACAGTACTGCAGGAATTCCTATATTTATAAAATTTAGATTGACTGTGTTTTTCTTTAATATTGGTATGCCTCCAAAAAATAATGTTTCCCACAACCTATGAGATTCAAAATAGTTTCCATCTGGACATAAATTAAATTTATATTGAGATAAACATCTCAGATATTCTTTGTTATCGGTAAAATTTTTGACATCAATTAAATTATGAGTTTTTGCGATTTTTAATAAAGGTACTCTTTCACCTTTATTTGTTCCTTCTTTAAAAGAGCAAAGAATGTTATTACTTTTTTTTAAATTTGATGATAGTTTATAAGTTTTGATGAAATTGCTTACAATACCATTTGATAAATATCTTAAATTCTCAAATCCAGCAGGAAGAGGTGATATATTTTTATTCATTTCCACATTTAATTTCATAGCAAACCAATGTTTTATCTTTTCATCGATGTAATTCAAATCACTAAGTTCAATTGGAAGATCTGAATTATGAGTAATTAAAAAATATTTAGCGTTTATCTGATTGTGATATTGTTCAAAAAAAATATCTTTTAAGTCAGTGCTTAAAAACACAATATCATCATCTTTTACTTTTTTTGGATTAAGTTTCTTTGTTTCGTCAAAAATATGATCAGAAAATTTTCTAAATGTATCTCCAGACGCTAAAGGGTAGCTGGAAAGTCTTAAAAAAGATTTATTTTTATTTAATGAATAGAAAGTTAATTTTCTATATATATGTTTTTTCGGTTTTAATATGAATCTAAATTGAATTTTTTTGAATAATTTTATTAGGAATTTAACTAATTTCATTGAATTTAATTATAAACCTAAAGTGTTATCATTCGAATGTGAAAAGTCAAAAGTTAAATAAATGAAATTATTAATTCTTGTTGCTAATTCAAATTTCTATCCTTCAAATATCATGATTCCATTCTTGAGGAAAACATGGGGTAATGACGATAGAGTGAAAGTTATATATTACCAGGGAGGTTCTGAAGAAAATTACTTAGATGGTGACAAATTATATTTAAATGCTGGGACTTCGTTAGATGATACATGTGAAAAGCTACTGGCTGCTTTAGAATGGATTAATAAAAATGAGCAATTTGATATTATTTTTCGAGCAACAACTACAACATACTTAGATATTGGTAATATTTTAAAATTTTTATATCAAAATAAATCAGAAAATTTATATGCAGGAATTCTCGACTATTATCCTCCTATTGCAGATGATAAAATTAAAAAATCTAGATTTTTATCGGGTGCAGGATATTTTATTTCAAAGGATATAGTTAGTTTACTTTTATTAAATCAATCAAAAATTGACAAGAATCTATGGGATGATGTTGCTGTAGGAAAATTTCTAATTGAAGATAAGAATATTTTACATACAAAGGGTTATCGACAAGATTTTTATGATGGGTATCCTTTGACGAAAGACATAGACATCAAAAATTATCATTATAGGTTTTCAAGTGGTAAAAAGTTTTATCCTAGATATTTAGAGATAATTACATTACTCTCTTTGCATTTTAGAACTAATTTAATTAAGCATAATAGAAAAGTTGCAATTGCAACCTTTTTACTATTTGATTTAATATTTTATTTAGTATATGAAATTTCTAAAATTCTTAATCCTTTGTATATATCTCAATTACTTAAAAATTTAAATAGATTAAAAAATAAACTTATTGTTTCCATAATTAAATCAAACAAATATACTTTAAATTTTTTTAGAAAATTAAAAAGATTTTCAAATTTTGAAAACTTTAAATAATTTATTTAATTAATTCAAAATTTGTTTTCGTGGTTATATCTATTATTTTCCTTATTGAAGCGATATTAATAGGAGTGATTTTTCTCATATTGCTTATAAAGTAATCCTCATCACTTATGTAGTTTGATAATTTGTTGTCTTTTTCAAACTTTACTTTTAAGTCAACATTAAATATTTGACTGACAATCTTTGCTAAATCGTTAATAGACATATTGATGGTTTTTGCATCGTATGTTTTGTTGACAGAATTTTCAAATGAAAAATTGATTACATCTTCAAAATTTACATAAGATCTTGTTGCATCTCCATTACTTATAAGAATTTCTTCACCGTTTTGTCCACTTTTTATGAAAGATGTAAGTGCATAATCTTTGGATAAATCATAAAATGGAGCAATTACAGAAAAAAATCTACAAACTTCAAGAGTAATTTGCATATCATCACAAAATTTTTTTAATTTTTTTTCTTGTTCTTTTTTATAGTGTGAGTAAATATTGTATTTACTATTCGTTTGAAAACTTACTACACCACTAGATGCGAGAAAAACTTTGTGAACTAAATTATTTTTTAAAAAAATTTCTATTTCATTCATCATTTTATCAAACTCAACTTTTAACTTTTTTTTATTTTTTAACTTATCCATAGGAAATCCAAAGACATATAAAATATTAATTTCTTGATTTTGAATTTTTGAAAATTCATTGTTATCAATTAATGGGTACGTTTTATTTTCAAATATTATTTTGCTGTAGTTATTTGATGTAAGTATGAAGTTCTCTAGATCTTTTTCGCGAAAAAAATATAGAGCTGCTCTCCCTAACCAACCACTTGAACCATGGATAGCTATATTTTTCATAAAGATATTATATGTTACGAAATAGAGTTTAATTTCGAATTAAAAATTAATTTTTCCCAATTTTTGAATTTAACAAAATAAGTCAAATCGTTTTTATTTATTTTTTCTTTATAGAGCGCTTTCAATTCAACTTCTTTAAAGTTATTTAAATCTGTCCACTTATCTAAATATAAAGCAGGGATTTTAAGTTTTTCTAAGTTTGATGTAAATTCCGACCTAACCACAATTGGTAAAGTATTAAGCAATAATGATTCCCAAAACCTATGAGTATCAAGTCCATTACCTGGTGGACATATATTGAACATAGATTCTGATAAAGTTTTTTTATATGAATCCGTGTTTTTAAAATTTTGGGAAATAATCATTTTATTGTTTTTTAGAGCTTTATTAACTTCAAGACGAGAAATATTTGTGTTTTCATTAAAAGATGAAAGAACTAAATATTTTTTCTTACTATTTCTATATTTTTTAAAATGATAAATAAATCCATTTTTAAGATATCTTCGATTTTCAAGCCCAATTGGTAATAATGAAAAGTTTTGATCTATTTTAAAATTAATATTTTGAGCAAACCAATGTATTATTTTTTCATCTAAATATTTTTTATTTTCTGAGTCAAAAGATAAATCTGAATTATGAGTCAATAAAACATATCTACTATTTATTTTCTGATGAAAAAATTTAAAAAAAGTTTCCATCAAATCAGCCTTGAGAAATATGATATCTCCATTCTTAACCATATCTGGATAAAAACCTTTTGTTTCGTCAAATACATGATCTGCTAATTTTCTGAATGTGTCTCCAGTTATAAACGGTTTACTCGTAGGTCGAAAAATTCTAGGAAATACGTTTATTGAATAATTTAGAATCTTGCTCTTAATTTTTCTAAGTCTATAGAGTAACAAATTTTTAATTCTGAAATATATCTTATAAATAATCGAAGTCTTAAATTTAATATTCACTTTCATTTGTTCAAAATATTTATAATCCCATCTTCAATTTCATAGATATTATCAGCATATTGAAATTCTTCAGGTTTATGTGTGATGTTTATGATTGTATTTTTTAACTTTCTAAGTTCATTACCAATATTAATTATGCTTTTTTTATCTAGATTAGATGTTGATTCATCTAAGAATAAAATATCTGATTTTAATAAAATAGCTCTTATAAATGACAATTTTTGCATTTGACCAGAAGATAAAATTTTTGAATTTATTTTCTTGTCAAGATTTATATTTTCTTCAGAATCAAAGATATTAAATTGCTCAATCAATTTAATAATTTTCTTATTATCCACGTTTCCATTAACTCCATAAAGTAAATTATTCTTTAACGTATCATCAAAAATTAACGGGACGGGTCCAACATACCCAAATTTGTTTGTAGACACCATGATTTCGCCGGAGTTTGGTTTATAAATACCAGCCATTAATCCAATTAAAGTACTTTTACCTGAACCATTGTGACCAATAATTAAATTATGCGTTCCTTTTTTAATGCTTAGATTTAAATTATTTAAAATTTGTTTATCGTGACCTTGATATGAGAATGAAATATTTTTTAATTTAATTACTTCATTATCATCACTCAAAGATTCCTGAAAAACACCATCTTTTTTCTGAAAATTTTCTTCAAGGCCTTCTAAATATGTTTTAACGAATACTGACTTTGCAATTAGGTTTCCATATGTGGTGACAGCTTGACTAAGATACTGGACCCCTCTGATTATGAGAAATATAATTTCTAAACTAACTGGAAAATTAAATATATTTTGAACAAGAATAATGGCAATTAAAAATGTAATTGTAAATGTGAAAACATTATGAGAGACAAATCCTAATTGAGTATTTCTTATACTCGTTTTTTCTGCAAAATCTACAGAATTTGAAAATCTTTGATACTCTTCATTTTCTTTACTTAATAACTTAATCAAATAAAAATTGCTCAGTATTCTTTCTTGATCATCATCAAGTTCATAAGAAATAATTCTTGATTCTTCAGCATTCTTCCTAATTTTTAAAATGAGTATATTTGCTGGTTTATAGAAGATTAATCCTATAAGCATCAAAGATAAAGCTACATAAAAATTTAAATATGCAATTGTAAAAAAGAAAACTAAGATTTGTGAAAGTAATCCTGCGACACCACTAAAAACTCTGTAAATTTCGCTAATTTGATTAGATTCACTACTCACTTTGTAATTCATGTATGCGTATGAATAATTTTCTTTCTCAAAAAGTCTTTTCAATGCTTCTTTTTTAAGAGACGAAAGAGTCGAATTTTGTAAAATTGCCAAATTTAATGTATCTAGATAATTTAATCCTAAACGTAGCAAGATAATTATTGGTAATAGATTTTTAACTTTTTCAATTTCTAGGTACTCAAACACTTCATTATCAGGAAGTATTCCTGTAATAATATATGAAATTATAAGAAAAATAACGATTTCAAATCCAGCATTAAGATTTCTTAATGCAAATGAAATAAATATTCTCAATTTTTTTCTTTTGAACTTAATTGTTCTTGATAAGTAAGAAAATCTTTTTAGCCTATTTATGGTATTTCTAAATCCTTTAATCATGAAATTAATTGAGTGTTTTTGGTTTCGTTTATTTTTGACATTATTTTTAATCTAATAGAAATTCAACAATATCTATATATTTTTTTAATTATGAGATATAAAATCTTAATTTAGTGACAATATAAAAAAAGATTTATCTTTTTAAATTAAGATATGAAGGTTTTTCATTATATAAAAATTCCTTAATATCAATTTCTTCTGAAGATTCAGGTTTAAAAATATGAATATTGGTAAAATTTGATAGCATTATTTCATCATCTGTTGCAAAATGAGAAAATCCCAAACTTCCATAATCTTCATCGCGTCCGCTTCCAACAATTTTTATTGGCAAATTTTCTTTATTAACAAGGTTTCTGATGAATTCATAGGGTCTGTATAAGATGAATGGGGTTATCGAATACACTATAGGTATTTTTTTATCCATTGCCAAACCTGAAGCCATACCGATCATCAACTGCTCTGAGGCACCTGGATTTATATACCTATCATGAAACTCATTTTTAAATTCATCAAAAACTCCATACCCAACATCTCCTACAATAAGAAAAATATCATTATTTATTTTCATTTCTTCAAAAAGCATTTTTGCAAACATATTTCTCATATTGATTCAATAGCTTTCAAGTACTGTTCTTCGGATAAATTATCATAATGTGCTGAAAGTCCTGAAAGTCCAAATCTTTCAACAGAAGTTTTTACGAAAATTATTTTTGAATAAAAGGACTTTAATCTTTTTTCTAAATAGTCAAGATCTACTGAATCATATGCTGCCCAACCATTAGCGTTTACATATATATGGATATTTTCGATATTATTTTGTTCTATAAATGCTAACGACTCCCATACAGACCCCTCAGAACATTCTCCATCTGATATTACACAGTAAACTTGTCTATTTTTATTTGATAAAGCTCTTCCAACAGCAACTGTAATTCCCATCCCTAAACTACCAGTAGAGCAGTGAACTTTCATTAGTTCATTTCTTGATGGATGTTCACCAAGTTCACTTAATAAATTTTCAGCATCAAAACCAAAATACTTTTCTAAAACTACATAAAGTGCAACTGAGGCATGACCATTTGATAAGATAAAAATATCATCTTCATCCATTTTATCGTAAATATTATCAATTATGCCTAAACAAGAAAAGTAACTTCCAAGATGATGGAGCTGTTTTTCGTAAGCTATGTCCAGCAATCTTCTAAGCAGTACAACATCTTCTTTCATGATTAACCTTGTGTTTTACTTCTTACAAATTGATGAATTGACTCAATCATATAATCAATCATTTCATTATTTAAGCCAGGAAAAACTCCCAACCAGAAGGTTCCCAACGCTACTTCATCAGAGTTTGAAAGACTACCCACTTCACGATGTTCTATATTTTGATATGCTGGTTGCCATAAAATATTTCCTCCAAATAAAAATCTGGAAGCTATTTTTTGTTCATCTAGGAATTCGATTAATTCTGGTCTTGAGAAGGGAGCTGAAGTTTTTACCGTCAATGCAAATCCAAACCAACTTGGTTCTGAATTTTTTTCAACTTCTGGAAGAATGAAAAATTCTTCAAGGTTGCTTAGTCCATCATAAAGACGTTGCCAGTTCGCTTTTCGTTTTGCAATAAATCCATCAAGTTTATCTATTTGTGCAGTTCCTATAGATGCTTGAAGA
>CENP01171029.1_pt1 | contig 33584 bp, 37 predicted proteins | sample 361281 | NCBI WGS metagenome assembly CENP01 (sample SAMEA2591122, study PRJEB7988) | marine metagenome | biome: marine biome (ENVO:00000447); feature: deep chlorophyll maximum layer (ENVO:xxxxxxxx); material: saline water (ENVO:00002010), including plankton (ENVO:xxxxxxxx) | depth 70 m | reverse complement strand
TAAAAATAAAATATTATCTATTATGAAAAAACATATTGATATAAGTTTTGCAATCGAATTTATTTTAGATGATAATTCAAATTTTGATGATAATAAAATTAGTCCAGTAACACAAAAAATGATTGATAAATTTGGTGGTGAAATTGCTGAATAAAAAAGGAGAATAAAATGTTCAATAAAGGAAAAATTGGTGATTTTTTAAAACAAGCTAAAGAAATGAAAAGAGCTTTAGATAAACATAAATCTGAATTATCAAAGTTATCATTTGAAGGTAGTTCATTTGGAAGAAAAATAAATGTTACAGTTGATGGTAATCAAAAAGTTTTAAATATCAATATTGATCCTTCTTTAGATTTTAATAATATATCTAAAATTCAAAACTCAATTGTTGATGCAACAAATGATGCTTTAAAAAAAGCAAATAAAGAATCTGAGAAAAGAATGAGTAAACTTTCTGGAGGAATGTTAGGTGGTCTTGGTGATGGTTTTAAAATTCCTGGATTAAACTAAATGTCATCTTTACCTGATTCATTAATTAAATTAATAGATATATTATCTGATTTTCCTGGAATAGGTAAGAAGACCGCTGAGAGAATGGCATTTTTCATTCTTAAAACTAAGAAGGTTTGGGCAACTGATTTATCTAACACATTATTAAAAGTTAAAAATAATATTCATGAGTGCCCTATATGTAATAATATTTCAGAAATAACACCTTGTAAAATTTGCTCTGATGAATCTAGAGATAAAACAATTATTTGTTTAGTTGAAGATACAATTGATTTAATAACTTTTGAGAAAACAGGTTTTTATAATGGTCAATATCATATTTTAGGTGGATTATTATCACCTTTGGATGGTATTGGCCCTGAGAATTTAAATATAAATTCTTTAGAGGATAGAATTGATGCTATAGATGAATTAATAATCGCAACTAATCCAAGTTCAGAAGGAGAGACTACTGCATTATATATTTCTGAGTTGTTGAAAAATAAAAATATTAAAATTTCTAGATTAGCAAAAGGGATTCCTATTGGAGGAGATCTAGAATATACAGATGAAGCTACATTGGTTAGTGCATTAGAAGGTAGGCGTGAGATTTAAATGATTCCAAATATTCTGTCTTTAATAAGAATCATTCTGGTTCCATTATTTTTATTTTTTTTCTTTTCAAATAGTAATAATTCTATTTTTTTATCGCTATTAATTTTCACTGTTGCCTCAATAACTGATTTTTTTGATGGCTTCATTGCAAGAAAATTTAATCAAATTTCTACTTTAGGAAAGTTTCTTGATCCATTGGCTGATAAAATTTTAACTCTTAGTGTTTTTTCATCATTTTTATTTTTAGATATTATTTCATACTGGATGTTCTTTTTAATTATTTCAAGAGATATAATTGTTACATTAATTCGTATTTTTTTTAAAAAATATAATTTGGCTTTTGTAACAAGTAATGTAGCTAAAATTAAAACAACAATTCAAATATTTGTAATAATCTATGTTTTGTCAAGCATGTGTCAAAACGTAATTGAAGAAATTTTTATTATAAACCATTTATTTGTTTTTTTTGATCAATTAGGATATGTTTTTTTAACTTTATTTAATCTTCAAAATCAAATAACAACTTCTTGGATTTTTTTATCAATTGCTTCAATTGTTACATTTTATAGTGGTTTGCATTATATTTATATTCACAGAGATGGTATTAAATTTTTATTTAATAAAAACACTGGAAATGTTGCATAAATTTCTAGAATTATTTGTAACTTGTTTTAAAATAGGCTATATACCTATTGCTCCTGGTACATTTGGAACAATTTTTTCTATTTTAATTTGGTTTTTTATTGAAAGTTATTCATTACTAATTAAATCATTAATTATCATTATTTTTTTTATAGTGGGAGTTTATGCTTCTGAAATAATTTCCAAAAAAAATAATATAAAAGATCCAGGATATATAGTGATAGATGAGTTTGTAGGAATGTGGATTGCATTATTATTAATTCCAAATGGTTTGAATTGGTATTTTTTAGGCTTTCTATTTTTCAGATTTTTTGATATAATAAAATTATATCCAGCAAATGTATTTGATAAAAGGGATTCCGGTATAGGAATAATGTTTGATGATATTATTGCTGGATTATATGCTGGATTAATTGTTCAGCTTTTTTGGATATTTCTATGAAAGCATCTATTATAACCATTGGAAATGAATTATTAAAAGGATTTACTATAGATTCGAATTCTTCATATATAGGTTCTAAATTAACAGACTTAGGTGTTAGAACTGTATGGAAAGCTACCCCAGAGGATAATAGTGATGAAATTATCGAATCAATTAAGATTGCCAACTCTAAATCTGATATAATTATTTGTACTGGAGGATTAGGGCCAACCATTGATGATGTAACTTTAAAAACATTTTCATCTTTTATAAATAAAAAAATATTGATCGATGAAGAATATCTAAAAGTATTGAAAAATAAATATTTAAAAAGAAATATTAAAATGTCTGATATAAACAAAAATCAGTCAAATTATATTGAAGATACAAATATAATTCCAAATGATTTAGGTTCAGCAAGAGGAATTGATTATTTTTTTAACAATGCACAATTTTTTTTTCTACCAGGGGTTCCAAAAGAGATGAGAAAAATGTTTGATAATTATGTTGTTAATAAAATTTCAAATTCAATAGATGAAAAATATTATACTTTAAGAATAAAAACTTTTGGTATTGTTGAATCTAAAATTCAAGAATTAATCTATAGCAAATTAGATTTAAAAAATATTTCAATATCTTTTTTACCTAGTTTTAAAGGGGTGCAAATAATTCTTTTTAGTAAATCTTTAAAACTTTTAAATAGTTTGGGAAGTGAGATTGAATGTCTACTTGGAGATAAAGTTTATACTAATGAGAATTTTTCATTAGAGGAAATAATTTTGAAGTTGCTTGCTAACAAAAAACTTACTTTTTCTATTGCTGAATCATGTTCTGGAGGTTTAACTAGTGATTTAATAACAAATATTCCAGGTTCCTCTAAAATATTTAAAGGTAGTATTATTTCTTATTCAAATGAATCTAAGATTTCATTATTAAATGTTTCAAAGGAGTCAATTAAAACGTTTGGAGCTGTAAGTGATCAAGTAGCCAAAGAAATGGCTATAGGTGTAAGAAAAAGATTTAATACTGATATTGGATTGTCAATAACTGGTATAGCTGGGCCAACTGGTGATTCAAAAGACAAGCCAATTGGTTTCACTTCTTTTGGAATTAATGATAGTAATGGTGATTTTGTTTTAAATAGAATTCTTTCAAATCATAGAAGGACCAATAAAGAACTTTCTTCAAGAACTATTCTTAATTTGCTAAGACTTAAAATTCTTGAAAGGTTAAATTAATTGAAAAATGAACCAATAATTAAAACTTTTATTGGTGCTGTTGCACCTTTTGAAATTATTTCATTAATTAATAAAATAAAAAATAATATTAATTTTGGTAAAAGTAAAATAATTTGGGAGCATTATAATAATTTGCACTTAACATTCAAATATTTAGGTCCTATTTTACATTCTGAAATTGAAAATATTAGTAATATTATTTATAAAATTTCAAAAAAAACAAATCAAATAAATTTGTTAATAAATAGAACTGGAGTATTTCCTAATATAAATAGACCACGTGTATATTTTCTCGACATTAATGGAGAATTAGACCTGTTAAATAAATTCATTAATGAATTATCCCAATCTATGATAAAAATAGGCTATCCAAATGAAAAAGTATTTTATAAACCTCATATTACTATTGCCAAATCAATACATCCTAAAAAAAATAATCCGAATCCTAAAAATTTTATTAATTTTGGTTTTAATGAAATTCCCTTTATTATTAAAAAAATAATTTTATATCAATCAACAATAAATAATAATCAAATTGCTTATAAAATTTTGAAAGATTTTTCACTTAAAAGTTCTGGTGAAGTTTGATTAATTTTTCTTTAGTAGATTTAGTTAAGTTTTAACTTGGATTTGTAAAAAATATAGGAGTTTTAAAATGGCATCAAAAAATGATAATAAAAATAAAGCACTAGATTTAGCACTTGGTCAAATTGATAAACAGTTTGGTAAAGGTTCTATTATGAAATTATCTGGAGATAATGAATTTTCTAAGCATATTGAAGCAGTTAAAACTGGCTCAATCTCATTAGATTTAGCATTAGGTGTTGGTGGAATACCAAAAGGTAGGATAACTGAAATTTTTGGCCCTGAAGCATCAGGTAAAACCACACTTGCCCTGCATGTTATTCGAGAATCTCAAAGAAATGGTGGTAATTGTGTATTTATTGATGCTGAACATGCCTTAAACTCTCAGTATGCTGAGGCTATTGGTGTTAAGCTTGAAGACACATTGTTATCTCAACCTGATACTGGAGAACAGGCTTTAGAAATTTGTGAAACTCTAGTAAGAAGTAATGCTGTTGATGTAGTAGTTATTGATTCTGTTGCTGCTCTAGTTCCTAGGGTAGAAATTGAAGGTGAAATGGGTGATAGTCATGTTGGCTTGCAAGCTAGATTAATGTCACAGGCTTTAAGAAAATTGACAGCTATTGTATCAAAATCAAATACTTCAGTTATTTTCATCAACCAAATTAGAGAAAAAGTTGGAATTATGTTTGGTAACCCTGAGGTAACTCCAGGAGGAAGAGCTTTAAAGTTTTATACATCTGTAAGATTAGATATTAGAAGAATTGGAGCAATTAAAGATGGTGATATAAATGTGGGAAATAGAGTGAGAGTAAAAATTGTCAAAAACAAATGCGCCGCACCTTTCAGACAAACAGAATTTGATTTGATGTTTGGTGAAGGTATTTCTTATGAGGGTGATTTATTAGATTTAGCTGTTGAAAGTAATATTGTTGATAAATCTGGAGCTTGGTATTCGTTTAATGATGAAAAAATTGGCCAAGGTAGAGAAAATACAAAGATTTATTTAAAAGAAAACCCTGATGCTGTCAAATCTATTGAAAATGCTTTGAGTGGTGCATTAGGAATTGAGGAAAAGGAATAACATTTAAATAAAAATATTTTGTTAATAATGAAAATAGTTACAAATATTAAAAGAAATAAAAATAATAATCGAGTTTCTATCTTTCTTGATGAAATTTATTTTTTAAGTGTTTCAGAATATGTTTTAAATAAAAATAATATTTCTATTGGAATGAAAATTAATGATTTTGATATTGATAAAATTAATTTTGAAAATAATTTATCTAAAGCTAAAGAATGTGCTTTAAATTTATTAGCTATTAGAGCAAGGTCTTCTTCCGAAATCAAGAATAAATTAATTAAAAAAAAATTTTCTAATGAAGTTATATTTAATGTAATTGAACATTTGAAAAAAAATAAATTACTTGATGATTATGAATTTGCAAAAATGTTTGCAAATCATAATTTAAAAAATAAAAAATTAGGTCCATTAGCCGCTAAAAATGAATTATTTAAAAAAGGAATAGACCAATCCACGATAGAAATAGTTGTATCTAAAATCTATGATAATAAAACAAAGTACAATATTATTAGAGAAATTTTTAAAAAAAAAAATAAAATAAATAAAAAAATGGATAAAAAAGAATTAAATAAAATTATTAACTATATTAGAAGAAAAGGTTTCAATTGGGAAGATATACAACCCGTTGTTATGAAATATTTTGAAATCTGATAAAGTAAGAAATATTTTTTATGATTTTTTTAAATCTAAAAATCATTTACATATTAAAAGTTCTCCTTTAATACCAATCAATGATTCTAGCTTATTATTTATTAATGCAGGAATGAATCAATTTAAGAATGTTTTCCTTGATAAAGAAAAGCCAGTTAGTGAACGAGTTTATAATTCTCAAAAATGCATAAGAGTTAGTGGTAAGCATAATGATTTAGAAGAAGTTGGCATTGATTCATTTCACCATACATTTTTTGAGATGCTTGGAAATTGGTCTTTTGGTGATTATTATAAAAAAGAAGCAATAATTTGGTCATGGGAATTATTTACAGAAGTTTATGGTTTAGATAAAAAAAGATTATGGGTTACAGTATTTGAAGAAGATAACGAATCTTTTGAAATTTGGAAAAATTATACCGATATAAATACATCTAGAATTTTAAGATCAGGTAAAAAAGATAATTTTTGGGAAATGGGTGATACTGGTCCGTGTGGTCCCTGTTCTGAAATACACTATTACATTGGTGAAGATTTACAAAAACAATCAAAAGCTGGCGTAAATAAATCAGATGAGTATTGGGAATTATGGAATCTTGTATTCATTCAATTTAATAGACTGCAAAATGGTGAATTGGAAAATTTATCTAAAAAATATGTTGATACTGGAGCCGGATTAGAAAGATTATGTGCTGTTTTGCAAAATAAAACGAGCAATTATGATACTGATTTATTTAAACCTATAATTAATACTCAAGAAGAAATATTTAAACTAAAATATAAAGATAATTATATTGGCCATAGGGCTATATCTGACCATATTAGAATGCTTGTTTTTTCTATTTCAGATGGAGTTATACCTTCAAACGAAGGAAGAGGTTATGTATCAAGAAGAATTTTAAGAAGAGCGGTAAGATTTGGTCACAATATGGGTTCTAATGAACCTTTTTTGTCAAAATTAGTTGATCCTGTTTTAAAAATTATGAATATAGAATATCCTGAATTATTAGATAAAAAGAATTACATAAAAAAAATTTTAAATATTGAAGAAGAATCATTTTTGAATACTTTAGATTTAGGAATAAAAAGATTTAATAATATAATTTCAAAAAATTCATTTATTTCAGGTAAAAATGCATTTACTTTATATGATACTTTTGGATTTCCAATAGATTTAACATTGCAAATGTCAAAAGAAAATAAAATTGATGTTAAATTAGACGATTTTAATATATTAATGGAAAAACAAAAAAATCAATCTAGAAAGAAAGAAAAATTTAGAGATGAAAAAATGGACAACATTGATTGGATAAAAATTAATGAAGGTGAAAGCTATTTCTCTGGATATGATAATGTAAATTCAAAATCTAAAATTTTACAATATTATTTAGATAATGATAAAATTTATTTTGAATTATCAAATACTCCTTTTTATGCTGAAAAGGGAGGTCAAGTTGGTGATACTGGACATTTAATATATAATAAAAACAAAATTGACGTTTTAGACACTTTTTATATAGGTGATAAGCATATACATGTATCAACTTTTAATGCAAATATGATTAACAACAAAGAATTTGAATGTAAAGTAAATATTTCAAGAAGAAATAGTATAAAGAACAATCATTCTGCTACACATTTACTCCATCAAGCTTTGATTGATATTTTAGGTGATCACGTACATCAAGCTGGTTCATTAGTTCATCCTGATTATTTAAGATTTGATTTTACACATTTTAATAAAATTAACGAAGAAGATCTTATTAAAATTGAAACGATAGTTAATAGTAAGATATTTCAAAACCTTGTTGTTAACACAAAAGAAAAAAAATATGATGATGCAAAAAAAATTGGTGCAAAGGCAATGTTTGATGAGAAATATGGTGATAGTGTAAGGGTAGTTTCAATGTCTAATTATTCTATCGAATTATGTGGTGGTACTCATGTAGATAGGACTGGCGAGATAGGTTTTTTTTCTATTAAACAAGAAACTTCTTTATCATCAGGAGTTAGAAGAATATTTGCAGAAACTAACAATAAAGCGTTAAATACTTTTCAAAATAATAAAAAAACAATTAATACTTTAAAATCATTATTAAATACATCAACTCAAAATATTCAAACTGAGGTTATTAAATTAATTGAAGAAAAGAAAATACTTAATAAAAAGGTAAAGATAAATGCTTCTAAGTCTGTAGATATAGATATGTTAATTAAAAAAAATATTTCATTTAATTCAAAATTTCTTATATGTGAAAATGTATTATTGGATGATATTGATGATTTAAAAAATATTACAAATAAAATTATTATTAAAGTAAAAAAAACAATTTCAATTATTTATTCAAATTTTGATAAACCAATTATAGTAATTGGTTTGTCAAATGATTTAATTACTGAAAATTTTAATGCTTCTATTTTAGCTAAACATTTAGGTTCTTTGATGGAAGGTGGTGGAGGTGGTAGAAAAAATATTGCAACCGCAGGTGCTAAAAATATTAACTTATTTCAAAATGTTATATCAAACATTGTTAAGATTTTAACTGATTTAGAAGAATCATAAATTTATATGCTTGATAAAAAAAATAATAATCTAACCCCTAAGCCTATTGGTCCTTATAGGTCTATAGTTGTTCATAATGATTTAATTTTTACTTCTGGACAAATACCTATTGATCCTAATACTTCAAAATTAATTAATGGTAATTTTAAAAATAGAGTAGAAAGGGTTTTGATGAATTTAAAAAATTTACTTAAATCTTCTAATTCTTCATTAGATAATATTCTAAAAGTAACTGTTTTTTTAACCGATTTATCTAGATTTAATGAGTTAAATGATGTTTTCATGAAAACATTTTTAATTAATCCACCAGCTAGGTCAGTTGTTCAGGTTTCTAAATTACCTATGAACTCTGATATTGAGGTTGAATGTATTGCATGTATAAACAAATGAAAATATTATTTATAATTAATCCTACAGCAGGTAAGGGTACAGCAAAAAAATCTTCAAAAAAGTTAAAAACAATACTACAAAAAAAATCAATTTTTTTTGATTTCAAATATACTAACGCGATTGGTGATGCAAAAAAAATATGTAAACAGTTTAAGCAAGAGTATGATCTTATAGTTGTTTTTGGAGGTGATGGCACTATTAATGAAGCTGTTAATGGTCTTTATGGGTCAAATACTCCACTTGGAGTAATACCTAATGGTACTGGAAATGATTTTGCTAGAAGTGCAAATATCCCATTAAAAATAAATGATGCAATAGATAATATAATTAATGGTAAAAAAAGAAAAATTGATATTGGAATAATTAATGGACAATATTTTATCAATGTCGTTGGAATTGGATTTGATGGATATGTCAACATTGAAAGTAAGAAAATTAAATTTCTCAAAGGAAAACCTGTATTTGTTGCCGCTGTTCTCAAAACATTAAATAAATGGAGAGCAGTACCAGTTAAAATACTTCTTGATAATAATCATTTTACGTCGAATAGTTATTTAATATGTATTTCTAACGGTTGGTCAGTAGGTGGGGGATTAAGTATGACTCCAAATGCTAAGATTGATGATGGTTTATTTGATGTATGTCATTTAAAAGAAATTTCTCCTTTTAAAATAGTTGCAAATTTTCCAAAGTTAACTAATGGTAGAATTGAAGAAATTGATGAAGTAAAATTATACAAAACAAAAAAAATTAAGATTGAAAGTGATTTTTCACTCCCTATACATGTAGATGGTGAAATAATAAATGGTAAAAATAAATCTTTTGAAATAGAAATCATAAAAGATTCATTTTATATATGGAATAGTTCTAATTAATTGAAAAATTTAATATTTATATCTTTTTTTTTATTTTCAACATTGTTTTCATATCAAAATTCAATTGATGATACAATCAGAAATAAAAAAGAAATTTTTCCAAGCTCTTTGATTCCTGGTTATGGTCAATTATTGAATGGTAAGATATTAAAATCAATGATTATAATTACAGCAGAGTTTTATATGATATCAAAATTTAATAAACATAGGATAGCTTTTAATGATTTGAATGAATCTTCTGATAATTCTTTATATTTATATCATTTGAATAACAGAAATAAATTTGCTTGGTATACTTTTTTTGTATATGTATACAGTATTTTAGATTCGACAGTAGATTATCATATGGATGATTTAAAAACAATTTTTATTGAAGAAAAAAAATGAAAAAAAGAGAACAATGGAATTCAAGAATAGGATTTATTTTAGCTGCATCAGGTTCGGCAGTTGGTGTTGGTAATATATGGAAATTCCCGACAATGGCTGGTGAGAATGGTGGTGCTGCTTTTACACTTATTTATTTATTATGTATTTTTATTGTTGGGCTATCGATTTTATTAGGAGAGCTTATGATTGGGCGAAAGACCCAATTAAGTGCGGTTGGAGCTTATAAAAAATTATCAACTAATAAATTTTGGGTCTTTAATGGCTTTTTAGGTACTCTCTCAGCTGTTGTAATATTATCATTTTATGGAGTTGTTGGTGGATGGACCCTTAAATACACTTTTTTAAGTTTATTTGGATTTTTGAATGATTTAAATATTCAGCAAACTCAGCTTATCTTTTCTGATTTTATTTCCCTTCCTATTGAACCTATATATTGGCAAGCAGGTTTTATGTTAATTACAATGTTTGTAATAATAAATGGAATAAAAAATGGGATTGAAAAATGGTCTAAAATAATGATGCCATTTGTAATTATTTTATTGATAATTTTAGCAATAAGAGGTTTAATAACCCCTGGTGGAATTGAGGGACTTAAATTTCTTTTTTATCCAAAATTTGATGATTTAACACCGCATTCTATTGTACTTGCTCTTGGTCATTCTTTTTTTACTCTTAGTCTTGGTATGGGAACGATGGTTGCATATGGAAGTTACCTAAGGAAAGATCAGGATTTATTTATTTCTTCTTTATGGATTATAATCTTAGATACTTTTATAGCTTTAATTGCAGGAATTGCAATTTTTACAACAGTATTTGCAACTGGTTCCGACCCCGCTTCTGGACCAGGATTGATTTTTACAGTTCTGCCTACAGTTTTTGACCAGTTGATTGGTGGTCAATTGTGGTCAACTATTTTTTTTCTATTACTTTTTATGGCAGCCTTAACATCTGCAATTTCTTTATTAGAAGTAGTAACAGCATATTTCGTTGATGAAAAAAAATGGTCTAGGTTTAAAGCAACAATAACATTTGGTACGCTTATTATTTTAATTGGAGTTTTTTGTTCTTTGTCTTTAGGAGGTGGAATTAATATATCACCTTTTGAAAATAAAACTTTTTTTGATCTAATGGATGAATTGTCTTCAAAATATATGCTTCCAATTGGTGGTTTGTTAGTTTCGCTTTTTATTATATTCGAATTTAAAATTTCAAATTTTACTACAGAAATTAATAATGAAAATTCATTTATTAATCTAAATAAGACTTTTACTATAATAATTTTTTATATATCGGCTATTGTTGTTGGTTATATTTTAATTAATGAGATTTATTTTTTAACTTCTGGTTCTTCATTAATTGGAAAAAGTTAATTTAAAATGTTTATATCAAGATTTATAAAAAAAGATAATAACCTCTATTCTAGTATTAATAAATATTTACTAAAACTTTCATTTGACAGAATAAATTTTAATTCATTGTTTATAACTTGGATGTGTCTTGGTTTAGGTTTTTCAATAGTTGCAGATTATTTATACTGGGATTTTCTTTTTTCGTTAAAATACTTATTTTTTTTTATTTTAATATCTTTATTTACAATTATTATTGATTTTTATAATGGAATATTAAAAATTCCCCTAAATTATCTCTTATTTCTTTTAATTTCTTTGTTTTTAAGTGTTTTTTTAATTGACGATAGATTGTTTTCTTCTTCATTCATCGGAAATTTAATCTTCTTAACTATTTATTTTTATTTTTCTAATAAAAAATACGTGGTTACAAATTTTTATAATTCAATTTTTTATGAAATATTGAAATGTTCATCTTTATTTTTTATTGGTTTAAATATAAATTTTATTTCTTCTTATATGACTATTAATTCTTTTTTTTTCATACTACCATATATTTTTACTCTATTCTCAATACTTTTAATTAAACCACTTTACATAATTTCATCTAATTTAAATTATACTGACAAGATAGATAATTCAAAAAAAACTATTTTATTTTCAATATTGTTACAAATAAGTTCTATTTTTATATCTTATTATAATAATGACCCTATATTAAGTACCTCTTTAGCCATTATAATTCCTTTTTACTTTGTAGCATTTTTTATTTTTAAGAGCGAACATATTATTAGAGCTTATATTTATCCTATGTTTATTGTATTAATTTTTATTTCAACTCGAATACCCTATATTTTCATTGCTTTTTTTCTTCTTTTTCATTTTCTTAGATTAATTAATTATTTTTTATATGGTAAAATATATCCGACATTTAAAGTCACTAACAATATACCTAACTTTTAATCATTGATAGAGATTAAACCAAATACATGTGATTTTTGTGGATGTTGTGTAAATGTCTGCCCAGTTGATTGTATTGAATTAAAAGAAAAAAATATAGAAATTATTCATGATACATGTATTGACTGTAAATTATGTGTATATATTTGCCCAATTGAAGTTTTAGAGCATGTTTCTTCAAAATAAATTTGATCTTATAATTGTAGGTGGTGGTCCAGCAGGTACTACTGCTGCGAAATATGCAGCGAGTAAAGGCCTTGATGTAATAGTTTTAGAAAAGGATAGAGAAATTGGTGTTCCTGTAAGATGTGGTGAAGCAGCCAGCGATGCAGGACTTAAAATATTTTTAGAGCCTCAAAAATCATGGATTCGTTCTACAATAGATCATTTAAGATTAATTTCTCCAAGTTCTCATGTTTTAGATGTTCCATTAAAGCAAAAGGGTTATATCTTAGATAGAAGAGTATTTGATTCTGACTTAGCTCAATATGCCGCAAATGAGGGTGCTTTAATATTAACTCAGGCTTACGTGAACGGTTTAATTATTGAAGATGATAAAGTTGTAGGAGTAAAAGGTGAATATGAGAATGAACCTTTTGAATTGAAGTCAAAAATAGTTATTGGTGCTGATGGCGTTGAAAGTAGGGTAGGTAGGTGGGCAGGTATTAATACTATGATTAAATTAAAAGACATGGAATCTGCAATTCAAAAAACAATTACAGGAATAAACGTTCAGGATAATAGATTTGATTTCTATGTGTCTAAAAAATGGGCTCCAGGTGGATACTTATGGGTTTTCCCTAAAGGGAAAAATTCTGCAAATGTTGGATTAGCAGTTTCTGGTAAATATAGCAAAAATAAATCCGCAAAGAAATTTTTAAATGAGTTTATTGATCAAAAATTTCCAAAAAGTTCAATATTAAGCACAACAGTAGGTGGAGTTCCTTGTGCAAAAACATTAAATAAAATTGTAACAAATGGATGCATGTTAGCAGGAGATGCAGCACATATGGTAAACCCTATGACTGGTGGTGGAATTGTTCCAGGTATGCGTGGAGGAATGTTAGCTGGGGAAGTAGCAGCATTATCAATAAAAGAAAAAAATTATTCTGAAAACTTTTTAAATAAATTTTCTGAGGAATGGTATAAAATTGGTGGGAAAAATCATGAAAGATTTTATTCTATTAAAGAAACAATTGCTCGATTAACAGATGAAGATTTAGATAAAATAGCTCTAACTATTTCTAAAATTGATCCTAGTAAACGAACAATAGCAAAAATATTTAGCAGATTAATTTTTAAAAAACCATCATTATTAGTTGATGTAATGAAAGTATTTGCTGGAGTTTAATTATATTATATATTTAATTATATATAGAAATGAAAAATAACACAAAAATAAAAAAATCTTACACTTTTGATGATGTTTTACTTGTTCCTTCTCACTCAGAAGTTTTACCATCAAAAGTTGATGTGTCAACAAACATAACATCAAATATAGAAATCAAAATACCAATTATTAGCGCAGCAATGGATACTGTAACAGAAAATAAAATGGCTATTTCAATTGCTAGAGAAGGTGGGTTGGGTGTTATTCATAAAAATATGTCTATTGAAAAACAGGTTAAAGAAATAACTAAAGTGAAGAGGGCTGAAAGTGGTATAATTTTAGATCCTGTAACAATTTCACCTGACAAAACATTGAAAGATGCTATTTCAATTATGAAAAACCATGAAATATCAGGTCTTCCTGTTCTTGATCACAATGAAAAAATATTAGGTATTTTAACTGATCGTGATATAAGGTTTGAGTCCAACCTTGACCAACTTGTTAGTCAAGTAATGACAAAGGATCTAATTACAGCGAGTGAGGGTACAACTCTAAATAAGGCAAAGTCAATACTTCAAAAAAATAGAATAGAAAAACTATTAATTGTTGATAAAAACAAAAAACTTAAAGGAATGGTAACTGTAAGAGATGTCTTAATGAAAGAAAAGTTTCCAAATGCATCATTAGATACACATGGTAGATTATTATGTGCTGCTGCAATAGGTGTATCAAATGACTTGGAAGATCGAGCTTTAGAGTTAGTTTCAGCTGGTGTTGACATTTTAGTTTTAGATTCAGCTCATGGACATTCTCAAGGAGTGTTAGATTCTGTTGAAAAAATTAAGCGTAAATTTCCTGAGATTCCGCTAATTGCTGGAAATATTGCAACATCAGAAGGTATGAAGTCTTTAATTTCTAAAGGAGCAGATGCTGTTAAAGTTGGAATTGGAGCTGGAGCCAGTTGTACAACAAGAATTGTCAGCGGAGTTGGTGTCCCACAATTTTCAGCAATACTTGATTGTATTAAAATTTCTAAAGATTCTAAAATTCCAATTATTTCAGATGGAGGTATTAGATTTTCTGGTGATATGGCTAAAGCTTTAGGGGCTGGAGCTCATTCTGTTATGTTGGGTAATTTACTTGCTGGATTAGATGAAAGCCCAGGTGAGCTTTTACTTCATGATGGACGTCAACATAAAGTATTTAGAGGAATGGGTTCACTTGGTCCCATGAAAGATGGTACTGCTGATAGGTATTTTCAAGAAGGAGTTGAAGGTATTAAGCTTGTTCCTGAAGGCGTTGAGGGCTTGGTTCCTTATAGAGGTTCTCTAAATTCTGTTATTTTTCAATTGATTGGTGGGCTTAAATCAAGCATGGGTTATACAGGTTCAAAAAACCTTAAGATATTTAGGAATAATTCAAAATTTATAAAAATATCATCTGCCTCATATGCAGAAGGTCATCCTCATGATTTAAGAATTGTAGAAGATGCCCCTAATTATCAGCCAAAAGACAATTACAGAGAATTATAAAATTTACTTAAAGTTGATTTTTTTCTAGCAGCAGTATTTGAGTGTATAATTTTCTTTTGACTTAATTTATCAATAATTGAAATAGCATTTTTATAAAGTGAATCTGCTTCATCTTTCTTTTTACACTCTAAAACTTTTTTAATAGCAGTTTTCATTTTAGTTTTATATTGCATATTGCTATTATAATTAAGAATTTGTTTTCTTTGTCTTTTTTGTACTGATTTTGTTCTTGTGCTCATTAATTGTACCTAAAAATATTGATGTAATTTATGATTCTATTTTTCATTAAGCAAATTAAGATAATTCTTTATTTCTTATTTTATATAAATAATAATAACTTTAAAGTATGCTTACTAATAAACTTCTTTTGAATGTACCTATTTTTTCCAATTTAGATGATAATCAGATTTCATTCATTTTATCTAAAATGACAAAAAAAAATTATTCTAAATCAGAAATAATTTTAATGGAAGATGAAGTTGGTGATACTTTTTTTATTATCTTAGAAGGTTCTGTTAAGGTTACAAGAGATAGCGAAGATGGGAGAGAAGTTATACTTGCAGTATTGTCATCAGGTAATTTCTTTGGTGAAATCTCATTATTAGATGGCAAAACCCGTTCTGCAAATGCAATTGCTGTTGAAAAAACATCATTAATGATTTTAAAAAGAAATGATTTTTTACAACTAATTAATGAAATACCTCAAATTTCAATTTCACTATTATCAGAATTAGCTAAAAGAATTAGAAAAACTGATGAGCAAGTTGAGAATTTAGCATTTAGTGATGCTGAAAAAAGGATTGGTATTAGTATTTTATCGCTATCCGAACAATTAGGTGTTATTAAAAATGGATTGGTTAAAATCCCCAAGCTTCCTTTTCATCAAGATATAGCCAATATGTCTGGAACATCAAGAGAAACAGTTTCAAGAATGTTAAAATTATTAGAAACAAAGAAATTAATCAAAAGAAATTCACACGAATTATCATTTGTTGATTACAATAAGTTTAAAAGTTATTTTTTATAATTTTATTAATTAAGTAAAAAAATATTATGTCAAATTCGTCAAATATGACATTTATAGATCATCTTGAAGAATTAAGATGGAGAATAATTAAATCTCTAATCAGTATTTTGATTGGTGCTGGAATAATATTTTTTTTTATTGATGAAATTTTTCAAATATTATTATATCCAACAACCATGCTTGAATCACCACCTAAATTACAAGTTTTAAAAGTACATGGAATGTTTATGATTAAATGGGGCATTGCATTTGTGGGTGGTTTAATTTTGGGTATTCCAGTATTAACATTTCAAATATGGAAATTTATTTCTCCAGGATTATTGCAAAATGAAAAAAAATATGCTCTTCCTATTGTTTTATTTTCATTTATTTCATTCTTATTAGGTGTGATATTCGCCTATTTTATAATTATACCATTTTCATTAAATTTTTTTTCATCAATGGGTTATGTTGATGTTGAAAATAATTTTTCAATTAATTATTATTTTAGCTATATATTATGGTTAATTTTTTCATCTGGATTACTTTTTCAATTACCTGTATTAGTTGTTATTTTTACATTAATAGGTTTGTTAACACCTCCATTTATGAGACATTACAGAAGACATGCATTTATTACAATCTTGATTCTTTCTGCTTTAATAACACCACCAGACCCAATTAGTTTGCTAATGATGTCCATACCATTAATTTTATTATATGAAATAAGTATATTCTTATGTTCAATTTTTAAAAGATAAAATGGCAGATTTAAAAAAATTAAATAAAATAATATATCCTATAAGGAATGATCTTCAATTATTTAAAAACGAGTTTTCATATGCCTTAAAGTCAGATGTGAAATTAATAAATATTATAAGTGATTATTTAATAAAAAATAATGGAAAAGGTATTCGACCTATATTAATGATTTTTATATCAAAACTATGTGGAAAAACTACTAGCAATACATACAAAGCAGCTGCGATGGTTGAATTATTACATCTAGCTACTCTTATTCATGATGATGTTGTGGATAAATCAGAAAAAAGAAGGGGTTTTCCTACGATTCACAAAATTTGGGGAAACAAAACAGCTGTTATAATGGGTGATTTTATTTTAAGCCAAGTTTTGAAAAACCTTATTTCTTTAAGAGATTTTGATTCACTTGACTTAATTTCTTCAACTGCTAAGCGATTAAGTTCCGGAGAAATGTTGCAAATAGAAGGATCAATAAAGAAATCTATGTCAGAAAAAAAATATATTAAAATGATTAAGGACAAAACAGCATCTTTAATGTCTACATCTACAAAACTGGGTGCAATTACATCTAATGCAAAGGATGAATTTAAAAAAGCATCTTTTGATTTTGGTGAAAATTTAGGTGTAGCATTTCAAATTAAAGATGATTTGCTTGATATTTTGGGTTCTTCTTATAAAACTGGAAAAGATTCAAATGCTGATGTTTCAAGTAATATGATAACACTTCCTATGATTCATATCCTTGAAAATAAATTATCATCTTCAACAAAATCACTAATAAAAAATGCTTTATCAAAAAAAGCTTCAAAAAGAGAGCTTATTGATTTAAAAAAAATTGTTAATGAAGAAGGTGGTATAAATTATGCGCAAAAAAAATTAAAACACTATACAGATATTGCTGTTTCATCCCTTGATATAATGCCAAATAATGAATTTAAAGATTCTTTAATAGAAATATGTGAATATAATATTATAAGGAATAGATAATTTTTATTTATTTTGAATAAAATTCTAGTAATAAGGTTTAGCTCAATCGGTGATATAATTTTCAGCACCTATGCGTTACAACTTTTAAAACAAATCTACCCTAAATCAAAAATTTATTTTCTTACACTTGAAAATAATAAGTCAATTTTAAAAAACATTTCATTTATTCATAAAATAATTACAATTGAAAAAAAATCAACTATCAGAAATCAAATTAAATCTTTTAGAAAATTAAATGATCATAAATTTTCTAAAATTTATGATTTACATGGCTCATTAAGATCTTTTTTAGTTAAAATATTAATTAATTCAAAATCCTTAACCATTAGAAAACTTCGTATTAGAAGATTTATATTATTTAATTTTAAAATCAATTTGTTTAAAAAAAAATATGATATTTTAGATGAAATTGAAAAGCTGTTAGATGTTAATAAAAGTAAAATATTTTTGAAAAATAAAACCTATCTTAATGTTTCTACTTCAGAAAAAACTAAAGCTAAAAAGATTTTAGAATCTAATAAAATATATTCCGAATACATCGTTATAGTACCAGGTGCTGCGTGGGAAAACAAGAGCTGGACATTGGAAAATTATAATAAACTTATTCCTCTTTTACAATTTCCTATAGTTTTATTAGGTTCAGAAAATGATTTAATTTGTGATAAAATTTATAAATCAAATAAAAACGTTATAAATTTGAAAAATAAAACAGACTTAAGGACAGCTTTTGCAATTATATTCTTATCAAAAATTACCATTGGATCTGACACTGGTCTTGTTCACGCATCAGAAGCATTGGGAAAGCCAGTGGTGTTAATATCTGGACCAACTTCTAATGCAACTGGAGGAAATACAAGAAATAAAAAATCTAAAAATCTGTATTCTGATATTTGGTGTAGACCATGCTCAAAAAATGGTCAAAAAAAATGTATTAGAGATAAAAAATATTGTATGATAAACATAAATGAAATTAAAGTTTTAAAATCTATTAATGAAATTATAAAAAATGATAATAAAGATAATTTGGATATTAATTTATAATTTAGTTTTTTTACCTATTTTAGTTTTGCTATTATTTATTTTATCTACATTTAATGATAAAATTAAAAAAGGCATATCAGGTAGAAAAAACCAGTTTAAAAAGATTAAACAATATTTTAAAAATGTAAACCCAGATAATACAAGATATTGGTTTCATTGTGCTTCTCATGGAGAATATGAACAAGTAAAGCCAATTTTAACTGGACTAAAAGAATTAGACAAAAATTGTATTATAATCGTAAGTTTTTTTTCTCCATCAGGTTATGATAATGTAAATGATGAAAATATAAATTTAAAATTTTATTTACCTCTCGATTTACCAATTTCAATTTTTAAAATTTTATCAATCATCAAACCTTATAAACTTATTTTTGCAGAATATGATGTGTGGCCAAATTTAATTTGGATTGCAAATTTTTTAAATATTCATACAACAATATTTTCTGCAAGGTTTACCTCAAGAAGTAAAAAATTATTACCTATAATCAAAAATTTTTATTCTCAGATTTATTCTTCATTTAATTCTATCTACACAATTAATGAGACGGATTATATATTTTTAAAAAAGATTATTAATAAAAAATCAAAAATTTTAATAAGAGTATTGGGAAGTCCTAGATATGATATGGTTGATAAAAAAAATAAAAAAAATAAAATTGATAATAATGAAAAACGACCATTAACGATTGTTGCTGGATCTATGTGGCCGGAGGATGATAAAGTTATATTACCTGTAATAATTAATTTTATTAATAAATATCCATCTTTTCAATTAATATGGGTTCCGCATGAACCAAAAAAAGATTATATAATTAATACAATTAATTACTTTAAAAATAAAAAAATTGATTATGAACTTTTCTCTCATAACAATCAATCTAATAAAAAAATAATTATAATGGATGAAATTGGGCATTTATATAAGATATATTGGAAATCTAAAATTGCATATATTGGAGGTGGTTTTTCTAATGGTGTTCATAATGTTATGGAATCATCAATTGCAAATATTCCAACAATATTTGGACCTAATTATAAAAAATCCCATGCAGCTGAAGAATTAGTAAAAGAGAAAGGTGGATTTACAATAAAAGATTCTTCTAATTTTAAAAAAATTTTAACATTACTTTTGGATAATAATATTTTTTATAAAAATGCATCTATTTCTTCATCTGAAGTAATAAAAAGAAATTTAGGTTCATCAAGAAAAGTTTTAAGAGGGATTTTATTTGATTAAAAAAAAATATACATTTTTTTCAGTTTCAAATACAATATCAATTTTTAGAGGATTATTATCAATTCCTATTTTTTTATCTTTAAAAAATAATTTTATAATATTTTCTTTATTATTAGTAATAATTGCAATTATTAGTGATTGGCTAGATGGGTTTGTAGCTAGAATTTTAAAAGAAAAATCAGAGTTAGGTAAGATTTTAGATCCATTATGTGATTTCTTTGTAGTTTCTTCAATCATTTTATTTTTATTAATTGATGAAGATAAAAATTTTCCATTTTGGTTTTTAATTTTTTATTTGATAAGGCAGATTACTATTTCATTAAGTTTTTTTTACAGTTTAAGAAAATTTAATCGTTATAATGGCTCAAATGTTTTTGGAAAATGGACTATTTTTTTAATTTCAATTGCATTATTCTTATATATTATAAATTATATTAATTATGGATATTATTTCTTATCTGCTTCAATATTCTTTGCAACCATTAGTTGGTTTTATTACATAAAAAATAATTTAAGACAATAATTATATATATTTATAATTTGATTCATCCTGAATTAAAGTTTAAATTTCGGACATAATGTCATATTTTAAAATTAAATCAACTTTTAAACCAACTATTTCTCAAAAGAAAGCTGTTAATGACCTTTCTGTAGGCTTGAAAGAAAAAAAATGGCAAACTTTACTTGGTGTCACTGGAAGTGGTAAAACTTTTACTATGGCAAACCTAATTGAAAGTATAAATAAACCCACTTTAATTATGTCTCATAATAAAACTTTAGCCGCACAGCTGTATGGTGAGTTCAAACAACTCTTTCCTGATAATGCAGTTGAGTATTTTATTAGTTATTATGATTATTATCAACCAGAAGCTTATCTTCCTGTTACAGATACTTTTATTGAAAAAGATGCATCTGTTAATGAGGAAATTGATAAATTAAGACTTAAAGCAACCGAATCTCTCTTAACAAGAAATGATGTTATTGTTGTTAGCTCGGTTTCATCTATCTACGGTATAGGGTCTCCTAAAGAATATCAAAAAAAAGTAGTGAAGATATTTAAAAATGAAAAAATTAATATTAGAAATCTTTGTAGAGAATTAGTTGAAATTTACTACAATAGAAATGATGCAGTTTTTGAAAGGGGAAATTTTAGAGTTAGAGGCGATTTAATTGAAATTTATCCAGCTTATGAAAATTATGGTTTAAGAATTGAACTTTTTGGAAATAATATAGATTCGATATATTATTTTGATCCTATTAGTGGAAATGTTTTAGATAATCTAGAATCAATATTCATTTATCCAGCAAAGCATTTTGTAGCTGATGATGAAATGATTAATAATGTAATAGATAATATTAAAGATGAATTAAATGATAGATTAGAATGGTTAAGGTCAAATAATAAATTATTAGAAGCTCAAAGATTAGAACAAAGAACAAATTTTGATATTGAAATGATGTTAGAAGTTGGTTATTGTAGCGGAATTGAAAATTATTCAATGTATTTTTCAGAAAGAAAAAAAGGAGAAAGACCTTATACTCTTTTTGATTATTTTCCAAAAGATTATTTATTATTTATGGATGAGTCTCATGTAACATTACCTCAAATCCAAGGCATGTATTTTGGTGATAGAAGTAGAAAAGAAACATTAGTTGAACATGGATTTAGGCTTCCTTCTGCACTCGAAAATAGACCATTAAAATTTAAAGAATTTGAAAATGTTATTAATAAATGTATTTTTGTTTCTGCTACACCCTCTGATAGAGAACATAATTATACAAAAGGCGAGATTGTTGAATTAATTTTGAGACCAACTGGTTTGATTGATCCTGAAATTTTTGTTAGACCATCGATAAATCAAATTGATGATTTATTAATTGAAATTAATAAATGTTTAGAAAAAAAAGAAAGAGTTCTAATTACTACACTTACTAAAAGAATGTCAGAAGATTTAACTGATTATTTTTCATCATTTAATCTAAAAGTTAAATATCTTCATTCTGAAATTGATTCATTAGAGAGAGTGAAGTTGTTACGCGAGCTTAGACTAGGTATTTTTGATGTTTTAATTGGAATCAATCTTCTTCGAGAAGGATTAGACTTGCCAGAAGTATCTTTGGTTGCTGTCTTAGATGCTGACAAAGAAGGTTTTTTAAGATCGGAAAGGTCATTAATGCAAACTGCAGGAAGAGCTTCAAGAAATATTAATGGAAAAGTAATTTTTTATGCTGACAAAATTACTAAATCAATGGAAAAAGTAATTAATGAAACCAATAGAAGAAGAATTATTCAAAAAGATTATAACAAAAAAAATAATATTATTCCCAGGTCAATAGTAAAGTCAAATGAAGAAATATTTTCTTCAACATCAGTTGCAGATAAAAATATTAAAAATGAAAAAATTAGTGATGAAAATTTTTATGATAACTTTGATAAAGATTTAGGTATAGAGGTATTGAAAAAAGAGATGTTAAATGCAGCTAAAGATTTAAATTTTGAAAAAGCTTCCCAAATTAAAGATTATATAGATTCAATGGAAAAATCATGAAAAGAATTTTAGTAACTGGAGGAGCTGGGTATATTGGCTCTCATGTAATTTTAGAACTTTTAAATTCAAAATATGAAGTCGTAGTTATTGACAATTTATCAACAGGAGATAAATTAAATATTCCAAGTGATGTTTTTTTTATTAATGGTTCAATTTTAGATATTGATACTTTAAAAAAAGCAATGTCTCAAAATATTGACGGTGTAATTCATTTAGCTGCTTTAAAATCAGCATCTGAATCAATGAAAAATCCAAATCTTTATACTGAATTAAATATTAATGGTTCATTAATGGTTTTAAATGAAATGTTGAATTATAAGATTAAAAATATCATTTTCTCATCTACTGCTGCAATTTATGGTACACCTGTATATTTACCGATTGATGAAAATCATCCAAAAAAACCTATAAATTTTTATGGTTTTTCTAAGCTTTCAATTGAATTTTATTTAAAATGGTATTCAAAACTAAAGGATATTAATTATGTTTCATTAAGGTATTTTAATGCAGCTGGATATGATGCAAAATCAAGGGTAATTGGCTTAGAAAAAAATCCTGCTAATTTACTTCCTGTTATAATGAATTCATTGATTAATGGTGAATCATTAAATATTTATGGAAATGATTATCCAACAAAAGATGGGACATGTATTAGAGATTATATTCACGTAACAGATTTGGCAGATGCGCATATAAAATCAATTAATTATTTAACATATAAAAATTCTCCCTTGGAAATTAACCTTGCAACTGGAAATGGTTATTCGGTTAAAGACATAGTTGATAAAACCATTAAAATATCATCAAGTAAATTAAATTATAAATTTGTAAACAGAAGGGATGGTGATCCTGCGGAGTTAATTGCAAGTTCAAATCTTGCTTCTAAAAATTTAAATTGGAATCCACACTTTTCATCTTTAGATAATATAATTTCAACAATGTTAAGAGCTTATAATGTTTGATAATAATAAAATAAAGAAAGAAACTGGAATAATTGGTAGTTCAATATTGATGGAAGAAATACTAGAAATGATTATTCAAATTTCTCCTATAGATATTTCTGTTTTAATAACTGGTGAATCCGGAACTGGTAAAGAACTTATCGCTAAAGCAATACATAGATATAGTAACAGATATTCCAAATCATTAGTTACAGTTAATTGTGGCGCAATTCCTGAAGGAATAATTGAAAGCGAATTATTTGGGCATAAAAAAGGTTCATTCACAGGAGCATCAGAAGAAAAAATCGGATATTTTGAAGAAGCAAATGGTGGTACAATATTTTTAGATGAAATTGGCGAAATGCCATTAGGTACCCAAGTAAAATTATTAAGAGTATTAGAATCTGGTGAATTTATGAAAGTTGGTGATTCTAAAACTAAAAAAGTTGATGTTAGGGTAGTTGCTGCAACGAATAAAAATTTATTAGAAGAATCAAATAATGGAAATTTTAGAAGAGATTTATATTTTAGATTAAGAACAGTTAATATTAATGTACCTAGTCTAAGGTCGAGGTTTGATGATATGGAAGAATTAATTGATAGATTTGCTCTTTTATTTTCGAAGTCAAATGATATCATTTTTAGAGGTTTTACAAAAGATTCAATATCTTTAATGAAACAATATGAATGGCCTGGAAATATAAGAGAATTAAAAAATTTTGTAGAAAGTATTATAATTCTTGAAAAAGGAAATAAAATTTCAGCAGAAATTATAACAAAACACTTAAAAAATATAATAGTTGATAATGAAAATGTTTCACTTCCTATTCCAGTTGATAAATCTTCAAGTCAGGCTGAAAGAGAAATTATTTTACAACAACTTTTTTTACTTAGACAAGAAGTAAATACTCTAAAAGAAAGCATTCTTAATAATAACAACAAAAAAGAAGTGCCAATTTTAACAGATAATAATAACCTGAACCAGATTAATGATGTAAATAATATTAAGAAATTGCTTAATGAAAATATAATAGGCGAACTTGGAATAATTGACATTGAAAAAGAACTTATAACTAAAACTCTTGAAAAATTTAATAATAATAGAAGAAAAACAGCGAAAGTATTAGGATTAAGCGAGAGAACTTTATATCGGAAAATCAATCAATATAATATTGAAAAAAATAAAGAAAATGATTAGAAAAAAAATAAAGAATAAATTATGTTTTTTTATCTTTTCATCATTGATTATATCTAATTGTGGTATTTATTCTTTTTCCGGATCCATACCATCTCATATTAATTCAATAAATATTCCATTATTACTAAATGAAACACCTGAATTTGGTGTTGGAGAACAAATTACAGATGAAATTACTGATATTTTTTTAGATGAAAACATTTTAAAGATTTCTAATAATGCAGATTCTGAATTAAGAGGTATTATTAAATCCATAAATGATTCGCCATATACTTATTCAACAAATGAAGAAGTTACAGAGTATAGGTTTACAATTGGAATTAACATAATTTGGTTTGATTTAATAAATAACCAAGTTTTAATGAATAAAAATTATTCAAATTGGGGTGTTTACAATCTTGAAACTGATGTTTCGTCTGATGGAATTGATAATGATCAGGATGGTAAAATTGATGAAAATGATAATGATGAAATAGGAGACCCTAGAAAACTTGCTATAAGTACAGCAATAAAAAAAATATCAAATTCAATTATAAATGACATATCATCAATATGGTAAAAATAAAAAAAATATATATTAAAGATATTAAAAATTACATAGATCAAGAAATTGAAATTTCAGGTTGGTTATTTAATTTAAGGTCCAGTGGAAAAATTTTATTTCCAATTATTAGAGATGGTTCTGGTTATCTAGAAACAATTTATTTAAAAAGTTCACATAATGAATCCAAATTTGATGATTTATCTAAACTATCTCAAGAATCATCCTTAACTGTAATAGGAAAAGTAAAAAAACATTTCAAAGATGAAAATAAATGTGAATTGGAAATAATTGATTTTACTATACATCATATAGCTGAGGAATTTCCAATTACAAAGAAAGAGCATGGAACAAATTTCTTGATGGACAATAGGCATTTATGGATTAGATCAAAAAAACAATTCTCAATACTTAAAATTAGATCCCATCTAATAAAATTAATTAGAAATTTTTTTGACAATAATGGTTTTTTAAATATAGATACACCAATTTTTACGTCAAATTCCTGCGAAGGTACAACCACCTTATTTGAAACTAATTATTTCGATAAGAAAGCTTACTTAACACAAAGCGGTCAACTTTATAATGAAGCTAACATGATGGCTTTTAATAAAGTATATTCTTTTGGCCCTACATTTAGAGCAGAGAAGTCTAAAACTAGACGTCATTTAACTGAATTTTGGATGGTTGAACCTGAAATTGCATTTTGTGGTTTAAATGAAAATATGGATTGGGCAGAAAAATTAATAAAATATGTACTTAATAATATTATTTTAGAATGTAACTATGAATTTGAATTGTTAAATAAAGATGTCAATAAACTAAAATCTTTTGTTAATAAAACATTTCCAAGAATTACATACTCAGAAGCAGTTGAAATTATTAATAAAAATAATGGTAATATGAATTGGGGTAATGATTTTGGTGCAAATGATGAGACAATTTTATCCAACAATTTCAATTCTCCAGTTTTTGTTCATCGTTTTCCTGCATCAATAAAAGCATTTTATATGAAATTAGATAATAAAGACCCCAAATTAGCTTTAGGAATGGACCTTATAGCACCAGAAGGCTATGGAGAAATAATTGGTGGAGGTGAAAGAGAAACTGATTATAATAAATTAGTTAAAAAAATAAATGAACATAATCTTTCAAAAAATGATTTTAAATGGTATTTAGATCTAAGAAAGTTTGGTTCAATTCAACATGCAGGGTTTGGATTAGGTGTGGAAAGATTTTTATGCTGGATTTGTGGAATTCAACATGTAAGGGAATCAATTCCTTTTCCAAGAACAATAAATAGATTAGATCCATAGATTTTGTAAATGATTTTAAACAAATGAAAATAGCACTTTGTCAAATTAACACTACCTTAGGTGACTTTAAGTATAATATTGATTTAATATTATCTAATTATGCAAGATCATTGGAAATGGATGCAGAATTGGTGGTCTTCCCAGAAATGGCTATTTCAGGATATCCTGCTCAAGATTTATTGCTAAATTCAAACTTTATCGAATACAATCAAAATTCACTAGAAATAATTAAAAATAAAATAGGTTCTATTCCCATTGTAATTGGTACAATTCTCAAAGAAAACCAATTTCTTTATAATTCCTTAGTAGTAATTCAAAATAAAGAAATCATTCATAGGTACTATAAACAGAAATTACCAAATTATGATATTTTTGATGAAAAAAGATACTTTCAACCTGGTTTTCCGGGAGATAATAATAATAATTATCATGTAGTAGATGTTTTGGGATGCAAAATTGGATTTCAAATATGTGAGGATATGTGGAGTACTCCCTCGATTACTTCAGATCAGGTTTTAAAAGGTAATGCAGAATGTATTATTAATATTTCTGCATCACCATATGAACTCAATAAAACTAGCGAAAGGCTCCTTAATTTTGAATCAGAAGTCATGACTTCAAAATTAAATATCCCTTTTTTTTATTGTAATTTAGTTGGAGCTCAAGATGAAATTATTTTTGATGGGAGTTCTTTTGCAATATCGAAATTTAACGAATCTTTATTATTTGCTTCTTCATTTAAAGAAGATATTTTAATTGCTGATACAAAATTAAATTTTGGAATTGAATCAAGACATCAAATATTAAAAAAACCATCTAAGGAGTTAGTTCAAAATTGTATCAAGAATGATCATGAGGCTATTATTCTTGGAATTATCGATTTTTTTAAAAAAACAAAAAATAAAAAAGCATTGATTGGTTTAAGTGGAGGTATAGATTCAGCAATTACTGCATATTTTGCAGCTAAAGCATTAGGTAGTGAAAATATTCTAGGACTCATTATGCCATCTAAATATAGTAGTGATCACAGTATTTTTGATGCAATAGAATTATCTAAATCACTTCAAATTAAAACATTGCAAGTTCCTATTAACAAAATTGTTGATGTGTATCAAAGCAACTTGCCTAACCTTTTTGATGATGAGGAAAATAATTTATCTACTCTAGCAGATGAAAATATTCAATCAAGAATTAGAGCTAATATTTTGATGTATTTTTCAAATAAATACGGGTATTTGTTGTTGTCAACTTCAAATAAAACTGAATTGGCCCTTGGTTATTCTACATTGTATGGTGACATGTGTGGTGCATTATCACCTATTGGAGACCTTAATAAATCAGAAGTTTATCAATTAGCAAACTGGATTAATGGTAATAAATTTTATAATCATGACAATAAAATAATAATTCCTTTAAATTCAATACGAAAAGAACCTTCAGCCGAATTAAAAGAAGATCAAGTTGATCCATTTGATTATGAAAAAATTAGTAATCCTATTGATTCTATAATTAGAAACAATGGAGCTAGAGATGCAATAATTTCTTATGATAATGATGAATATGACAATTTCCAGGAAGCTCTTTATTTACATGAAATATCTTTACAGGACGTAATTGATATTCAAAAACCAATTTTTAGTTCTGAATTCAAACGAAATCAATCAAATATCGTTTTAAAATTAAGGGACAAATCTTTTGGTATTGGAAGAAGATTCCCTATTGCTGCAAATTATGATGAATTTACAGACCTAATTAACACGTCAAAAAAGTTAAAAGAAAATTTATGGAGATCAATAAAATCTGATGATAAAGAAAATAATATTAATTAATCTAAGTTTTTTATGTTTTTTATTTTCACAATCTGAAATAAATAGAGATACTTGGATTGATTTGAATGAAGAAAATAAATTATTTTTAGTTAAAGGTTATTATTTGGGTCTTAAAAGATCATTAATTATTATTAATCAAGAATCAAATAAAATGAAAAGACAAGATAAATTTTGGTCAAGATCTTTTTCTGAAGAACAAACTGTAAAAAGATTGAATGAATTTTTTTCTGACTCAATTCCAACAATCAATGAAATTACTTTAATGATTGATAATATTTATTCTAATGCTGATAACTCTTTAATTGATTTTGAAACGGTATTGAGAATTGTTATTCTGCATTATAATGGAAATCAATTAATGGCAAATAAAATGATTTTAGACCATCAACGAAAACTACTTCAAGGAAAATAAGATTTTAATTGCTGGCGTAGATGAGGTGGGAAGAGGAGCTTTAGCTGGTCCAGTAATTGCTTCAGCAGTTATATTACCTCCAAAAACTAAAATTTATAATCTAAAAGATTCTAAAAAATTAAACGATATAAATAGAAGAAATATTTTAAAAATCATTAAAAAGAAGGCAATTGAATATTCAATTGCTTCAGCTTCATCGAATGAAATTGATAAAATAAATATTTTTAATGCTTCATTATTAGCAATGAAAAGAGCAATTAAGAGCCTAAAAAACAAACCTGATTATATATTAATTGATGGATTTTATTTGCCAAATTTAAAAATAAATAATAATGGTATTATTAAAGGAGATAATAAGTTTTTAACTATAAGCGCGGCATCTATTTGTGCAAAAGTATTTAGAGATGATTTGATGATCAAAATGTCAAAAAAATATAAAAATTATTATTTTGAAAAAAATAAAGGTTATGGAACAAAATCACATATTGAAAACATTAAAAAATATAATTCATGTGAATTACATAGAAAAACTTTTAACCCAATAAAAAATTTTTTTAAAGATAACGTATAATTATTATAAGTTTGAGTAATGAAAAAAATCCTTAAAGAGTTAAAATCTTTGTTTATAATTTTAATTATAGCTTTGTCTTTAAGAGCTACTATCGTAGAAGCTTATATTGTACCTACAGGATCTATGGAAAACACAATTATGACTGGTGATTTTTTAATTGGAAATAAATTTGTATATGGAATGAGAACGCCTGATTGGATCGGAATTCCCTATACAGACATAGGTTTCAACATTCCCTGGACTAGATTTCCATCATATAAAAAAATAGAAAAAGGTGATGTTACAATATTCAAATATCCAAGAGATAATTTTCAAAAATATGTAAAAAGATGTGTTGGTGATCCTGGTGACACCATTTTTATTAATAACAAGACTTTATTTATTAATGATAAGATTTATAATTTTCCAAAAAACGGTAAATTCATCCAAAAAGAAATAATACCCAAAAATTTAGAAGATCCTGGTATTTTTCTTGGTAATAATTGGAATAAAGATAATATGGGTCCAATAATAATTCCCTCCAAAAATGATTTAATTGAAATTAATGATTATACTGATTGGGAATTTTTAATTCCTATAATAATAATGGACGGTAATAAAGTTTCATTAAAAATGAAAAATAGGAGCGATGAATTTCTTTTCACGATAAAAGACCCAAATGATATAGCTAGAAGATATTTGTCATTTTCATCAAGCTCATTTGGTAAAATATTATCTCCTCTGTTTTTTTTATTTAGAACTTTGACTTTTTCAAAATCACCTGAAGAAAAAGTTCAACATCTTTTTAGTAAATATTATTCAAATTTTAATAAAAATGGAAATTTATTAAACCCGTGGAATTTTAAATTTGATTCCTCAATGAAAGATTTTTTATATATTAATGAAATTCCTATATCAAAAATAAATAATTATAAAGTAAATCAAAATTATTATTGGATGATGGGAGATAATAGAGATGATAGTGCTGACTCAAGATATTGGGGTTTTGTTCCTGAGGGTTTAATTTTAGGTGAAGCTGTAATTGCATATTTTTCTTTAAACTTCAAGGGTGGTATGCCAAGATTTGATAGAATAGGTAAATTGATATTATAGGTTTATTTTGTTTGTCAGTTTTCAAAAGTATTATTAATATTTTATGTGTTATTCTAAATCATAAAAAAAGGTTGTTTAATTGTTAGCCACTATTGCATTTGCTGTAAAAATTTTATTTACCATATTGTGTGTAGTAGTTCTTTCTCTAGGTAATAGCTCAATAATTACTAGGGACAAAGTTGGTTTATTTGCACTTATTGCTATCATCTCAACATCTTTAATTAATTTTTCAATGGAAATTGATTCTTATTTGATTTCAGCAGCATTTTTTATTGTAGTGTCATATTTATCCTATGATAAATATAAAGAGCTTAAATCTTTTTATTCTGTTTTGGAAAAATTAACTCCGTATTGGATTGTAATTATAATTGGAATGACAATGGGGAATGGAAGATATATACAATCTTTTATTTTAACTTTTGCTAGTTATTATTTGTTAAATTATATGTCAATTATTTTGCCAAAAAAAAATCAAAAAATGGAAGAAAAATAATTATTTTATGAAAAAACTATCTTTTATTTTACTTATCTCTTCTTTTGTTTTTACTCAAGACTCAACGTTTATTGATTCTTCGTCTATAACAATTGATTCGCTATCAAATGATTCTAAAAATCTAAATATTACGAAATCATATAACAATTTTAAATGGGGATTATCTTTTGATTCATTTAAAGTAGATTCCAGTTATAAAAATTTTTTTTCTGATAGCACCAATGTATCATTTGATGGTTTTCTAGGAAAAGATTCAGTAAAATTTATTTATTCTTTTAAAAATTCTAGATTCTGGAAAGTTGATATTTATTATTTATCAACTTTAAAAATTAATCAAATCGACTCTCTAATATCAAAATTTTATGAAGTAGAAAAAATATTATTTTCAAAATACGGTTCACCTATGAGAACATCTCAAAATGAAATAGGAAGTAACAGAGAATATAACTTTTCTGATTTTCCTAAAGTTAACAGGGTTTACTATAGGTCTTCATGGTCATTAGAAAATATAAATATTGAATTAGTTTTAGATGATATTGTTGAAACATCAAAAAGTTCTATAATTTTTGAAAATTTTAAAAGACCATTGTCTCTTTATTACTACAATTTAAATTATTTTGAAAATGATTCTGTTGATTCTGATACAACTGAATTTTCTAACCAAAATTTATTAGATAATTATTAGAACATATTTTTATATATTTTTTTTGACTTTTATTTCTTGTTCAAATTCTCCACCTATGGTAATTAACTTTAATTTATCCAATGATAATATGACATCTTTATATGATATTCAAAATATTTTAGAATCTTTAGATTATGAAATTGATTATTTTGATAAAACAGATAAAACATTTACAACTAAAACAAAAATCGTAAATAGGTTTTTGAGACCTATATCTTACACTCTTTTTGTTTCATCTAATGATCGAATTACTATTACAATTGACTCAGAAGTTCAAATTTTTAAAAGAGCATCGAATATATCTTTTGGTAACAGCCAGAAACAAGTTATTAAAAATTCTTCAAATAATTTAAATGTAGATATTCAAAAGAAAATTTTTAATCCAATTATTAAAAAAATGAACAAAAAAGGTTATGATTTTTTTGATAATAATAATTATATAACTTATTAAAAACCCTTAAAATAATTAAAAAAAAAAAATAATCCATTTAATTGCATAGCGGAAATAATTAAACTAAATTATATAATTATTGAATTAATCTTTTTTTAACAATTAGGTTTTATTAAATGACAGTAAACTTGCAAGACTCAGATGACAGAAAAAAATATCTATCTGATAAATTAGATGATTTAATGGATGGTATTAGTGGTTCTTATGGAGTTGTTCTTATGGAAGAATTACTGTCTCGCCTGGAACAAACCATCAACGAATTTAACACTGAAGTTCAAGGTTTAATGAAAAGCTTAAAAGAAAACAACAAAGAAAGAAATAAGTTAATAAAAGAAATTAAAACCAAGCCAAATAGTGATTTACCTGATAATTTAGATAATAATACTAATGAAAAAGAGCTTAGTGCATGGGAAAAGAAACTAGAAGAATTAGATAAGAAATAAAGGGAGAGGTAATGGAAAATAGGGATAAATTTCTAATTTTAATTGTTGTTGCATGGATTGGTGCAGCTGTATTTTTTAAAAGCACAACCGATAATATGTTTTTAAGAATGGATCAATTAGTTGAATTGCAAACTAAACATGTTGATAATGTAAATAAAGAATTCAGAGATGATCTTAAAACTTTAAATCTGCAATTTATTGGTCGAGGAAAACATTTAAGACAGGCACAAAAAGATATTATAACAAATGTTAATAGAATAATTAATGTAACTGATTCTTTAGGACAAAGTATAGCAAATTTAAAATTAGACTTAGAAAACTTTAGTAGAGACACTGATCAAAATTTTTCAATAGCCAGTGAAGAGCGAGATAAAGCAAAAACTGATTTTGAATCTTTCAAAAGACAGACTAGAAGATTTCAAGGTGACTTAGATCAAAGATTAGTAACTCTTGAAACTGATGTTGCAGCCCTTAATGAAAGAGTTCCTCCATTACCTGAAGAAGGTGAAGAAGAAGAGTCTAATTCAAGAAGAAGAAGAAATAGAGATTAAATTATAAATCATTCTATAAATAAAAAAAGTGCTTTTATTAGCACTTTTTTTTTATAAAAAATATAGGGGTAGACTTCTTTATGACCTCGGTACGCCAGAAGAGCTACCCCTACCTCGCGGGAGAGGTCTAAATTAGACCTCAGAATAAAAATACATTCTTATTTATACATATGTCAAGTATTTTTGTTATTAAGAACAATTTCTTTAAGTAATGCTTTAACTGAAGCTTTATTCTCAACAAATTCCTTAAAATATTTTTAATGAACTTAATAACAGTTAAATAATTAAGAAATTTTATTTAAAAAAATTGTTTTTAAAAATTGTTTATATTTTTTTAATTGTTAATAACTTGTTGATAACTATGTATATAAAAA
>CENP01153690.1_pt1 | contig 33594 bp, 38 predicted proteins | sample 361281 | NCBI WGS metagenome assembly CENP01 (sample SAMEA2591122, study PRJEB7988) | marine metagenome | biome: marine biome (ENVO:00000447); feature: deep chlorophyll maximum layer (ENVO:xxxxxxxx); material: saline water (ENVO:00002010), including plankton (ENVO:xxxxxxxx) | depth 70 m | reverse complement strand
TTTTTTATCTATTATAGTTGTAGAAAATCGATATTCTTTGTGAATTCCTTAATTTAAAACTTTGAAAATAGAAAATCGGAAAAATCACAACTAATATTTTATGTAAGTCACAAAAAGAAAAAAATTAAGATTTTATTTTGAAATTAATTTGGTCTACAAATGTAACTTTGTATTGTTATTAAGTTAAAAGCTATACACAAGCTTATACTTAATTTAGTTAATTTAATTGTTTGGTTTTTTTTATTATTTCGTGGAATTGGACGGTACTCTTCAAACCGTCCAATTTTTTTTTAACTATTCTACTTCTAGTAATTATCTTTACTAATAATCAAAGCATAAAAATGAAAAAAAAAATATTAATTACAGCAACTTTTTTGACAATTATATTTTTGGGTATCATATCTTACATTAGTCCTGCAATCAACGAAATTGATGCATGCTTATGCACTGAAATTTTGAGCAATGATAGTTTTTTAAGCAATAAAAATAAAATGCCCTCAGTAAATAGATGTATTACTACTTTTAAGGACTTTGAAAAAGCACACTTAAAATGCATAGAATCTTATGAATTTAAACATCCTAAAATAAAAGTGGATTCTTTAAAATCTATATGATTAGATTATATTGTTTTTTTATTTTAGGCTTCGTGATTTTTAAAAACCAATTATGAAAAAGAAAATTAAAAAGTTAAGATTTATTCTTATTCTTATCCCCCTAGGCATTATTATTCGATTTGTAGATCTTAAGGTAACTCGAGATGGATTTTTATCCACCAATTCCATAGCTGACCATTATCTGTTTATAGCAAGCTTAGTCATAATCGTAATTGGTTTGTTGACAGCGATCTTATATTTTGACAAACAATCCAATTCGTAAAAATTCAAAATGCAGCATTTTAATTTAGAGGACATCAAGGCATTCTCAAAAATCTATCGCCTTAATATGATTAACAGTGTTACAGGTTATAAGTCAGCCAATATGATTGGGACTAAGTCCAATTCAGGGAAAGAAAACGTTGCCATTTTCAGTTCCATTACTCATTTGGGTAGTGATCCTGCACTGCTTCATTTTACACTTCGGCCGAATACCGTTCCCCGTGATACATACAAAAATATTAAAGAAAATAAGGTTTTCACCGTAAACCACATCTCAAAGCATCAAATTGAAGAAGCTCATCATACTAGTGCAAAATACGATGAAAATATATCAGAATTTGATCAAACATTATTAGAGCCAGAGTATAAGTTGAATTGGCATGCACCCTTTGTCAAGGGAGCTCCTGTAGCTTTGGGATGTAATTACTTAAATGAATATGATATAACAGAAAATGGTTGTATACTTATAATAGCTGCTATAGAACATATTTTTGTAGAGGATGAACTACTCCAAAAAGACGGTTGGGTGAAATTAGAATCAGGAGAAGTTGTAGCCATCAATGGATTGGACGGTTATGTATTACCTCAGCTACAAAAAAGATTGGAATATGCACGGCCCAAGTTAATAAAAGACCACAATAGTTAATGGAATTTCTCAACGAGAATATCATGGAATACGCTGAAAGCTATTCCCAAGCGGAACCTCAGCTCCTAAAAGAACTCTTCCAAGAAACCCATCAAAAAATGTTGCAACCCAGAATGATTAGTGGTCATTTTCAGGGGAGGTTTTTAAGTTTTTTGTCACAATTAATCCAACCCTATAATATTTTAGAAATTGGAACTTTTACGGGTTATGCCACCCTTTGTATGGCAGAGGGTTTAAAGCAAAATGGAGCCATACACACCATAGAAGTCAATGAGGAACTTTTCAATTTTCATAAAAAGTATTTCGATAAAAGCGTTTACAAAAATCAAATCATTTCGCACATAGGAGACGCCAAAGAAATTATTCCCAATCTAAATTTTAAATTTGATATGGTTTTTATTGATGCCGATAAAGCTAACTACTGTAGCTATTTTGACATTGTATTCCCTAAGTTAAACTCTGGCGGTATTATCATAGCCGACAATGTATTGTGGAGCGGGAAAGTACTTGAAAAAAACCTGTCTCAGAAAGATACTGAAACAATGGAATTAAAAAAGTTCAATAAAAAAGTAAAAGCAGCTGAAAATGTAGATACATTACTGATTCCAATCAGAGATGGTCTGATGATTTGTCGAAAAAACTAGAGGTCTCTTTTGATAGAATCAGTTAAATCATCAAAATCCTCCTTGACTTTATCAACTTGATTTCTTAATTCTTTACCTACACCTGCCGTTGGCTTATTAGTCTCAACGGATTTTTGGATTTCTGTTTTGATTTCATTGGTTGCATTCCTCACGTGAGCAACCCCCTTGGCTAATGTTCTGGCAATAGAAGGAATCCTATCGGCACCAAAAACCAGCAGTATTATAAAAAAGGTAAATATGAGTTCAGCACCGCTGATAAAAAGGGACATATTACAATTTTTGACAAATATATACAATGACAACTAACTGATAATAAAAGAAAACCAAAAATAAGGCTATTGAGATGACCAAATTTAGTACTTAGTTTTTCATATTGGCTTTAAATTGATCGAATTCAGACATTTCCTCTTTTTTGGGCCAACTATTGTTCGAAGGATTAATATCAGCGGTTTCCTCGTCAGGATCTAACTTTATGCCAATAATATCCTTATCAGTCACTACTACTTTCTTAACCTCTTTATCATTTTTTCTCCACACTTGAACCGGATACTTAATTCGCTCTTTCGTTCCATCTGCATAAGAGTATTCTACAATCAGTGGCATAACTAAACCACCAGGTTTTTCAAAAGTGATTTCGTAAAAGTTTTTGGGTATTTTAATGCCTGAATTTGTGACCGTTGAGTTTGTATCCATAAAAGCTTTTAGGTCTTTAGAATGATCCATAGGACTTCCTACCCTGTAATCGGATTTAAAATCTTGATTGTTATCGGCCATCGTAAAGACAACAGGAGGTAAATCAGCAATAGTCATTCCATAGTTGTCGAGCATCTCCAAAACCTTTTTACTAGGTTGATCGGAGACAAAAAATTGATTGACCCCTTTAACGCCAATGTCAACAAAATCTGTAGTGTAGAACCAACCCCTCCAGAACCAGTCCAAATCAACCGCAGAAGCATCTTCCATCGTTCTGAAAAAATCCGCAGGGGTGGGATGTTTAAACATCCATCTTTGGGAATAAGTTTTAAATGCATGGTCGAATAAATCTTTTCCCATGACTGTCTCCCTAAGAATATTGAGGGCAGTAGCTGGCTTGCCATATGCATTTGGACCAAGTTGATAAACATTTTCTGGGTTAGACATGATAGGTGATAAAAAACTTTGATCTCCTGACATATAAGTTACAATATCCTTGGGGTCTCCCCTTCTAGAGGGATATTTTTCTAGTCCCTCTATGGATTCGGGATATTTTTTACCAAATTCCTGCTCTGAAAGGTATTGCATAAAAGTATCCAGTCCTTCATCCATCCACCCCCACTGTCTTTCATCAGAATTTACAATCATAGGGAAAAAATTGTGACCAATTTCATGAATTATGACGCTGATCATCCCAAATTTTGTTCGGTCCGAATAGGAACCATTCTCGTCAGGCCGCCCATAATTCCAGCATATCATGGGATATTCCATCCCTTGGTTTTTGGCATGTACCGATACTGCCTTGGGATAAGGGTAATCAAAGGTGAAGTGGGAATAGGTTTTTAAAGTTTGAACTACGGCTTTAGTAGAATATTCTTCCCAAAGAGGATTACCCTCCTTGGGATACAGAGAAACTGCCATTACATCATTTCCACCCAATTTAACTGCCATCATTTCCCAAATGAACTTTCTTGAACTGGCGAACGCAAAATCCCTTACATTATTAGCTTTAAATTCCCAAGTATTTTTTTTTGAGGAGAATCCTTTTTCTCGCTCCTCAGCTTCCTCTTGAGTAACAATCATAACTGGTTTATCAAATGAAGATTGTGCTTCACGATATCTTTTGTATTCTTGTCTTGACAATACTGCTTTTGGATTTTGCAATTGTCCGGTAGCTTCCACCACATGGTCGGCAGGTACAGTTAATCTTACTGTATAGTCACCAAAGTTTAAGGCAAACTCTCCATTGCCCCAAAACTGATGATTTTGCCATCCCTCTACATCATTGTAAACTGCCAATCGAGGGAAGAACTGTGCAATAACATAAGCCCTGTTACCGTCTTTAGGGAAAAACTCATAACCTGAACGAGCACGATTTTCAACATGATTATTGATATTATACCACCACTTGATTGAAAATTTAAATTGTTCTCCACTTTTGATGGGTTGAGGTAAATCGACCCGCATCATGGTCATATTTATGATATACTTAAGAGGATTTCCACTGGCATCATTTACCCAATCGATATTAAAACCCCCATCAAAAGATTCTTTAAAATAAGAGTTAACAAATGTTTCAACCCTAAGAATCGGTTCGGCTCCTTCTCCATTTTTTTCAAGTGCAGGAGCATCTTTCTTTCGGATATTCTGATCCAATTGAATCCATAAATAACTCAGTGCATCTGGTGATTTATTGGTGTAAGTAATTTCTTCATGACCATATAATTTTTGATTTTCATCATCGAGTTCTATATTCATAACATAATCTACCTGTTGCTGATAATAATCCTTACCTGGTGCTCCTGAGGCAGTTCTAAAGCTATTTGGAGTCGCTAACTTGTCTTTTAACTGTTTGAACTTGTTATTATTTGTATGGCCTACAGCGGATAGAGAATCTAAATTTGTTTGAGCACTCAAAGAAAATTGCAAAAACAAAAATGAAAAAAATAAAAATTTTAACTTTTTAGTAATCATAATTTTGATAATTTAAAATAGTTACTTGGAGATTAATTTCAACTTTATATATTAATTCTGAATAACAAAAAAATTTTGTGGGAGTTCAAACTTCGATTTAGAATAAACTGCCAAAAAACTTTTTCTTTTGGATCCAACTTTTAGATGAATAATGTTTTTCTGATCTGGCAATAAATTGAAGAGCAGGGTGTTTTTTAGACTCAATTCTGAATTTATGGGAACCTTTTTCAACTCCATATAGACTATTAAAAGATCGTTTTTATAAACCTTACCAAAAAAATCAAAATCAATTATTTCCCCGTCTGTCATAAAAATTAAATTTTTTTTAAAATAATCCTCTACTAGAATATCAATTTCCTTTTGAGAAACTTCGGGAATCAATTTAACTTTTTCATTTCCCTGATGCTGAAGTGCTGCTTCAAAATCGTCTAAAAAAACTTGTGCAGTTATTTGTAATGTTTTTTCCTCTGCTACAAATTTTATAGAAGTGGTAGAAACATAAAAGTTATGGCTAGAAACAGCTGACATAATCCAAAGGAAAAATCTCAAAGATGAGTAGATCATTTGTTGTTTAATTTATCATGATAATTTTGGCTCTCCGAAATCAAGTAGTCAATTAATTGAAACTGTTGACCCGTTTTGAGTAACTTTTGAGAGGGAAGATTTTTATCAATATGATCCAAAAATCCTATGACTTGATCGTTTTTTAAACCCAGATCTTTTGTGAAAAATTCATCATTAAATACATAAGTCAGTATTTCACTAGGTTTAATTTTTTGCTTTTCCTTCTCAGATTTATTGCTTACTGCCCGAGCAATTAATTTTGCTATGTTAATGATGTTCAAACCATTTTTTAGTTGTCCTTGCTTAACAATTGTATTTTCAAGTGCGGTCGATTTATCTCTATTGTAATCATAGCCCTTAAATTCCTCTTCCCTAAGGTCTAGAAATTTTTCAGCATTGTCTGGGGTCACTACAACCTCTTCAAGAGCATTTATTTTTTCATTGACAGTAATAATCAGCCTATTTTTTTTTAGTATTTCTGTTGTTATTTCAACCGTTCTAATCAAATATTGAACGGAAGAAAACACAACCTGGTCACCTAAGGCAACAGGGATTTCAAAAGCACCTTCACTATCAGTAATAGTATTGAGTTGGGCAGTATTGTTTATTACATTTGCCGCAACCACGTTAATATTCCTATAAATTAATTGACCTTTGATCGGTTTTCGCACTTGTCCTTGGACCAAAAATGGTAAAAGAAAAAGCAATAATTGCAATTTTTTCATTATTTAAAGATAATAAGCTAATTTGTTCAATTGATTTTAAATATTGTTAAAATTAGTTAATGCTCGTAAACCTTTTTTGAACTAAAATAATTTGATGTAAATTAATTAATGTAAAATTTAAAATGAAAAAGAATATTAAAACGAAAATGAGTTAAGGATACTGTCAATAAAATATTGAATATGAATCGATTAGATTTTATCAATTCGAGTTTGGCTATTTTGGGTTTAACCCATCTTCCATCTTCTAAAAGAATGCATATCGACCCTTATTTACTTATCGGCAAAGGAAATCCAAAGCTTGTTGGAAAAAATCACGCATTACTAACCGAGGCACACGAGGCCCTACAAGAAATGTCTGCTGAGGCCAAAAAAGAAGGGATATCAATCAAAGTTGTCTCCTCCTATCGTTCTTTTGAGAGACAAAAAAGCATTTGGAACAGGAAGTTTTCAAAATTCAAAAGTGAGGGAATGAACGATGCCCAAGTGATAGCAAAAATAATTGAATACTCAACATTACCGGGTACGTCTAGACATCATTGGGGAACAGAGATTGATATTATTGATGCATTCCATCAGCAAGAGGGAGATGTGTTACTTCCTCAAAAGTTCCACGACAATGGCCCAAACAATGGTCTAAGAGAGTGGATGGAGATCAACGCTAAAAACTATGGTTTTTTTCTCCCTTATACCCTAGATGTAAATAGATCTGGTTTCAAATATGAACCATGGCACTATAGTTTTGCACCACTCTCAAAATACATGTTGAAAAGTTATTTGGAATTGGATCACCAAGCTTTGATAATATCTAAGGATTTAAAAGGGGGAGGTTTATTGAACCATGAGTTTTTTGAAAATTACATCCAAAGTCATGTAATGGGGATTAATCCTTCGCTGCAATAGTTTATCTAACAAAAACCGGAGCAAGAGGGGATTGCGTATGTTCCTCACTGAAAGTATAACCTCCGTAATCAAATCCTAAAAGGGTCTCTGCAGTCACATTTTCATTATCCAACATATACCGTACCATCATTCCTCTTGCTTTTTTGGCATAAAAGGATATCATTTTTAAGGTTCCATTTTTAAAATCCTTAAATTGAGGAGTAATTACCTCTGTTTTGAGTGCCTTAACATCTATGGATGAAAAATATTCATTACTTGCCAAATTAACGAAAAGTTCATTTTCCTTCAATTCTTCATTGATAAAACTGGTGATTTTTAGTTTCCAAAAATCGTATAAATTCTTTTTTTTGTCAACTGGAAATTTAGTCCCCATCTCCAATCTATATGGTTGAATCAAATCCAATGGTTTTAAAACACCATAAAGACCAGATAAAATCCTAAGACTTTTTTGGAGAACTTTTATTTTTTCAATTGGAAGAGTGTAGATGTCCAATCCTGTATATACATCACCATCAAAAGTATACACGGCAGGAGTTGCATTTTCTTTATTAAATGGAGTTTTGAAATTTTGATTTCTTTCCCAGTTAAGGTTACCAAGTTTATCAGAAATTTTCAAGAGCTGAGAGAGCTCATAGGAAGATTTATCTTTCAATAGTTTATTAATTGTAATGGCCTCCTTCAGAAAAAAGGGATTCGAATTTTGCTCGGTGGGAAAATTGGACCCAAAGTTTAGAGATTTCGCCGGAGAGATTACCATTTTCATACTTGACTTTTTTGCAAATTTATAAGGAATTCAAATAAAAACCAATTCAAAAGAATTGTATGGCTTAATAATAAAATCAGAATTGCCTATGCTGGGCGTAATTTCTCCATTTATCAATCGTGATTTTCATGTCATCTGGGATGGGTGCTTCGAAATACATCCATTTTTTTTTAGCGGGGTGTTCAAAACCTAGCGTTTGGGCATGAAGGGCTTGACGAGGCAAATGGGTAAAACAGTTTTGAACAAATTGTTTATACTTAGTAAAGGTTGTTCCCTTCAAAATGGCATCGCCACCATATCGAGCATCATTAAATAAAGTATGACCTATAAATTTCATATGAGTACGGATTTGATGGGTCCTACCGGTTTCCAAACTACATTCAATTAAGGTAACATATCCCAATCTTTCAATGATTTTATAATGCGTTATTGCCATTTTCCCGGAATCACCTTGAGGATAAACCGTCATTTGGAGTCTATTAGTGGGATGTCTTCCTACATGAGCCTCTACTGTTCCCTCATTTTCCTTGAAATCCCCCCAAACCAATGCTTTATATTTTCTCGTGGAAGTTTTATCGTGGAATTGTTTTGCCAAATTGACCATGGATTGTTGAGTTTTGGCGACAACTAACAGACCACTGGTGTCTTTATCAATACGGTGGACCAAGCCCGGTCGATAACTCGAATTTAAAGGAAGTTTTTCAAAATGATAGAGTAGTCCATTGATTAATGTTCCTGAATAATTTCCATGTCCTGGGTGAACCACCATCCCCGCTTTTTTATTTACAACTATCAATTCATCGTCTTCAAAAACGATGTCCAAAATCATTTTCTCTGGTGTCAATAAATTTTCAAATGCAGGATATGAAAACACGACTTTCACTTTATCTCCTCCTTTTACTTTATAATTGGATTTTACAGTACTTTCGTTTACCTGTATGGCACCCAATTTGGCTGCTTGCTGAATCTTATTCCGAGTTGCATTTTCAATCCGATTCATAAGGAACTTATCTACACGCAAAGGTTCTTGGCCTGGGTCGGCTTGGAATGCATAATGCTCATACAATTGCCCGTCAGGTACTTCGTTGTCAGTTCGATTCATTATTACTTTTTCCATTACCTAATACCAAGTCTATTTTCGCAGTTTTTTTTAATAATATTCCGGGTTCAATAGGCTCGCCCTCGTATCGTACTTCCAAAACCATATTCTTTCCGATATTGTTCTCATATGTGATTTCTCCTATCGAAAACCCAACAGAAATCAATTTTACCTCTGCATTTCTTCGGGTAATTTGAACAACATTAGGGACACTGATTCTTTTGTACCCTGAGGGATTTAAAGTAACATAAATTTTACGATTTTTCTTTACCAATTGACCAGGGCCCGGCAAATGTTCAATTACACTCAATGGAGGAAGAGTTGGGGTAAACTTTGAAGAATCTATAATTTCGAATCTTAAATTTTTATCCGAAATAATTTGAGGTAAATTAATTAAGGAGATACCCTTTAAATTTGGGACTTTTTGGTGATTATTATGGAAGGTAAAATACTTTAAAAAAGTTAAACTAAGATAAACAATCAGAATACTCACCAAAAGTGCAATTAACAATTGTATAAATAATGATTTACTATAAAGGAATCTAAAGAAATTCATCGTAATTAAACTTTTCAAAGATAATAAATCAATGCACTTAGTGATTAATTTTAAATGCAATACCTTTATTAAAAATCTTTTTAATGAGTAAGAAAGTGGTTGGTATTGCAATGGGAGGATACTCGTCAGAACGAGAAATTTCAATTGAAAGTGGCGATACTGTCTTCAATAATTTACTTCAATCTCCATGGAGTTGTTTTAAAATTATTATAGATAAAAAATATTGGAATGTGGTTGATTCAGAAGATAATAAATACCCATTAAATCTTTACAATTTGACCTTTCAAAGGTATAACAAGATTATTCAATTTGATGTAGTTTTTAATGCTGTCCATGGGGCCCCTGGTGAAGATGGTGAATTGGCGGAGCTTTTGGAGCGACTTAAAATTCCCCATACGAGCTGCGATAAGGATATTGCTGCTCTGACCTTTAATAAGCGAGATTGCCTTAAAAAAGTTAGAGAATGGGATATTCCAGTAGCCAAGTCATTAACTTATAACGCTGGAAATGTAATAGATATTTATGCCATTGAAGAGAAATTGGGACTGCCTTGTTTTGTAAAGCCCAACCGTTCTGGTAGCAGTTACGGTATTGTCAAAGTATATAAAAAGGATTCCATTAAAAATGCTATAAAAACAGCTTTGAAAGAGGATGATCAGTTAATCATAGAATCTGAGTTGATAGGTATGGAAATCTCTGTAGGTGCATATTTATTGGAGGGCGAGATTATTGTTCTTCCCATTACCGAGATCATTTCAAAAAATGATTTTTTTGATTATGACGCCAAATACAATGGTAAATCACAAGAAATCACTCCTGCCCGAATGGATGAGACAACCTTCAAAAAAGTAAACTTAATGGTTAAAAAAATTTACAGCAAATTGAATTTGAAAGGGGTTTGTAGAAGTGAATTTATAATTGTTGATGGTACCCCTCACCTTCTAGAAATCAACACGATTCCAGGTATGACCTCTGCCAGTTTGATTCCGCAGCAAGTAAAAGCCGCCGGAATTGAATTGGGCAATTTTTTCGAATCTTTACTTTCAGAGGGAATAAAAAAACCTGTAATTTAGAAATATGAAACGTGCAGTTTTTCCAGGTTCCTTCGATCCTATCACGCTGGGTCACATGGATATTATAAAACGAAGTATTCCACTTTTCGATGAGATCTTTATTGGGGTAGGAAACAACCTCGAAAAAAAATATATGTTTTCCATGGAAAAAAGAATGGCTTTTGTCGAAGAGGCTTTTTCCGAAATTGAAACCATTTCGGTTAAGAAATACCATGGGTTGACCATTGAATTTTGTAAGAATATTGATGCTAATTTTATCATCAGAGGGATAAGAAACCCTGCCGATTTTGAATTCGAAAAGGCCATTGCTCTCACTAACAGAAAATTGTCTAGTTTAGAAACAGTTTTTTTACTTGCCGCAGCAGAGACCTCATACATTAGTAGTAGTATAGTCAGAGAAATAATTTTAAATAATGGGGATTACAATCAACTTGTACCCAGTAGTGTGAGAATATAAATCACAACAATTCTACATCCTCTAAAAGCAACTTTATGTTTTCATAGGCATTTTCCATCAAAATGGGTACATCCTTTTTGTCTTTCCATTCTGCTAGGGCAATACCTTCCTCTATCTGAGGTATTAAAATTCCATTGTAAGAGGTATTCATCAAATACCAAAATGTTTTTTTTAGTTTGTAATTTCCATTTCTGGAAAAAATATGAAATGTTTGATTGAGATTCTCTTTGACAGTGAGGTCTTTTACTCCCGTTTCTTCAATTACCTCTCTTATCGCTCCATCAATAATTAGTTCTTTTTTCTCGATTTTACCTTTTGGTAAGTCCCACTTGTTATTTCTGTATATGAATAAAAACTTACCGTTTTTATGTTTCACAAGTCCTCCTGCGGCCTCCACCAATGGAAAGATTTTAAAAATATGCTTCCATAGTTTTTCTATTTTTGCATGATACAGATATATACCTTCTATTTTTTTTGATTTTAAGGCAGATATGATCTGTTTCTGATTGATATACTTGACATAAAATAATGGGTTTTTATCATTATGATCTAGGATATTCGTAGTTAGAAAAACATATTTTCTATTGAAAAAAACTTTATACATTTGTGTATGATATACGATAAAAATACGGCAAAAATGACCGCAAAATCATTATTACAAATTAATGCAATAAAATTAAATCCCAAAAAACCCTTCATTTGGTCAAATGGTTGGAAATCGCCGATTTATTGTGACAACAGAATTGCCCTCTCTTTTCCAGATACAAGAAGTTTTTTAGCACATGAAATTGCTGGGCAAGCCCAAAAAATTTATGGTAATGATTATGTCATTGCAGGGGTTGCCACTGGAGCGATAGGAATAGGCGTATTGGCAGCTGAGGTTCTCAAAACTCCTTTTATTTATGTAAGACCAAAACCCAAATCACATGGCAGACAAAATCAAATTGAGGGTCAACTGGAGCCTAATAAAAAAGTTTTGGTCATTGAGGATTTAATCTCTACAGGGAAAAGCAGCATTAATGTTGTGAAAGCTCTAAGGAAAGAGGGAGTTGAAATTTTGGGAATTTTGGGGCTTTTTGATTATGGATTTGATCTAGCGGTTGAAAATTTTAAAAAAGAGAATATTAAATTACACACGCTCAGTGATTACCATCATCTGATTAATGAGGCTGAAAAATCTAATTTTATAAAACCTGAGGACATTACCTTACTTAACTTCTGGAGGATTTCTCCTTATGAGTGGGAACCAAATTAAAATATCATTTCAATAGCACCATGGGGGTAGCTAAGTATCTCGCCAGAGGTTTTTTGGACTTCCAATAAACCGTTTCCTGTGACTCCTAATACTTTCCCTTCAAACACACCTTTTTGATCTCTGAAAAATAAAACTCTTCCTTTTTGAAAAAGCATTTTTTCGTATTGACTCAATAATCCAGATTTGTCATTATTAGAAAGCTTTTCCAGATAGTTATGTGAAAATTTTAATATTCTGTCCAATACAGGACCTAAATCGAACTCTGTTCCTGTTTTCAAAAAAATAGAACTTGCACCTGGAAGGCCTTTAAAATTAGTTTGATTAACATTGATACCGACTCCAATAATTGAACCAGCTATTTGGTTTCCTTTGATCATATTTTCAATCAAAACTCCACCTATTTTATTATTACCTGACAAAATGTCGTTTGGCCATTTTAGTGCAAGGTCAATATTAGCAATTTCCTTCAAGGCATGGATTATAGCAAGAGTAATGGCACAATTAATTAGAAAAGATTTTTTGACCGATAGATTAGGAAAGTACTTAAATAAGCTGAAAGTTAGATTTTTTAGTGGTTCAGATTGCCAAGTCCTATCCCTTTGTCCTCTTCCCTTGGTTTGATCCGCTACCCATATTACGTCTCCATCATAGCAATCTCCTGACAAAAACTTATTCTTCAACCAATCGTTTGAAGAGGCTGTGGCATCAAGTTTGATAATATTGAAATAGCTCATGTATTAGAATGATATGAATATAAAAAGTAATAAATTTGTGTAAAATTAGAATTTTTTAATGTCAAAACAGAAGTCCACTGAAGATGCTCTAATTTCCAACATCATTTCTGGCATCGAAAATGTTAAGGGATTAGATGTTAATCTTTTGGATCTAAGAGACATTGAAAACACAGTTTGCAGCTATTTTGTGGTTTGTACTGGCAGTTCGAATACCCACGTCAATGCCATAGTCAGTTCAATTAAAAAAACTGTGAGCAAGGAACTTAGGGAAAAACCCTTTCACACAGAAGGAATAGATAATTCTGAGTGGGTTTTGATCGACTATGTAAACATCGTGGTTCATGTTTTTCAAAGGCAAATTAGAGAATATTACAACATAGAAGGACTTTGGGGAGATGCAAAAACCACAAAAATTGCTTCGAATTATTAATAGAATATGAAAGAAGAAAAAAATAATAAAATTAAGTTCAACCCATATTGGGTTTATGCAGTAATTATTACCATACTTTTGGGGATGAGTATGTTTGGCGGAAATAGTAATTGGCAAAGTACAAGTAAGACAAATATTTCAGATTTTGAACGTTATCTAAATGAGGGTGATGTTCAAGAAATTATTGTTGTAAATCAAAAACTTGCCAAAGTAACACTCAATAGTTATGGTTTAGAAAAAAGCGTGCATAAAAACCTTAAAACAAAAAATCTAATTGGTCAAGAGAATACTGGAGGACCACACTATGAATTTGAAGTAGGAAATCTCGAGCTTTTTCAAAGAAAGTTGGAACAAGCTGAAGACAAAGGAATAGATTTTAGATATGAATTCATGACTGTAGAAAATCGTTGGATGGATGTTATCCTTGGATTTTTACCTATAATAATAATAATTGGTGTTTGGATTTTTCTTATGAGAAGAATGTCAGGTGGAGGAGCTGGTGGTCCAGGTGGTCAGATTTTTAATATTGGAAAATCTAAAGCAAAGCTTTTTGATCAGAATACAGAAGTAAAAACCACTTTTAAAGATGTTGCTGGTTTAGAGGGAGCAAAAGAGGAGATTCAAGAAATTGTTGATTTTTTAAAAAATCCAAATAAATATACCGTACTCGGAGGTAAAATTCCAAAAGGTGCGCTATTGGTAGGTTCACCTGGTACAGGTAAAACGCTGTTGGCAAAAGCAGTCGCTGGTGAGGCTAAAGTTCCTTTCTTCTCTCTTTCAGGTTCTGATTTTGTTGAAATGTTTGTTGGTGTTGGAGCTTCAAGAGTGAGAGACTTATTCAAACAGGCTAAAGACAAATCTCCTTCAATAATCTTTATTGATGAAATTGATGCTATTGGACGCGCAAGAGGAAAAAACAACTTTACAGGATCCAATGATGAACGTGAGAATACATTAAACCAATTACTAACCGAAATGGATGGTTTTGGTACTGATACTAATGTAATCGTATTAGCTGCAACTAACCGTGCTGATGTTTTGGACAAAGCCCTCATGCGGGCAGGTCGTTTCGACCGACAAATCTATGTTGATTTACCTGATTTAAATGAGAGACTCGAAATTTTTAAAGTTCACCTAAAACCATTGAAGAAAAGCAAAGCTCTTGACGTTGAGTTTTTGGCAAAACAGACCCCTGGGTTTTCTGGTGCTGATATCGCAAATGTTTGTAACGAAGCTGCACTAATAGCCGCGCGAAAAAATAAAAAATCTGTTGGAAAACAAGACTTCTTAGATGCAGTTGATCGAATTATAGGAGGACTTGAAAAGAAAAATAAAATCGTTACTCTTGATGAAAAGAAAACCATTGCATTTCACGAAGCAGGACATGCCATTGTAAGTTGGTTGTTGGAGCACGCTGCTCCCTTAGTTAAAGTAACCATTGTTCCTAGAGGTCAATCACTTGGTGCAGCTTGGTATCTTCCAGAAGAGCGTATGATTGTAAGAACAGAACAAATGTTGGATGAAATGTGCGCAGCATTGGGAGGTAGAGCAGCAGAGAAAATTATGTTTGATCAAATCTCTACGGGTGCCCTAAGTGATCTAGAAAAAGTGACCCGACAAGCCCGTGCAATGGTTTCTGTTTATGGACTCAATGATACCTTAGGAAATATTACTTATCACGATTCTACAGGACAAATGGAAAATAGTTTTACTAAACCATATTCTGAGAAAACAGCTCAGGTCATTGACAAAGAAATATCTGATATTATTGAACTTCAATATAAAAGAGCTTGCAATCTATTGAAAAAAAATAAAAATAAACTAATGCAACTTGCTGAAAGGTTATTAGAAAAAGAAGTGATTTTTAAGGATGACCTATTTAATATACTTGGCGAAAGACCGTTTGATGTCAAACCCGATAAAAAAGATGGTGCTGAAGACGGTACAGAGGGGGTGCAGGTAGCAGTTAATTAATCAGTTGTGGGTATCTGGAACAAATTGTTCGGTCAAAAAATAAAAAGCCCAGGTGAAGAGGACAATAGCCCTTATCTTCCTGAAAAAAAAAATGACATTGAAATTGAATTTGCTGAAAAATTCACCTTAAAAGGAGGAAAATTTATTTTTAGTGAAGATTCAAAATCTACTGATGAATTTTTCAGACTAATAATGGAAGAAAATCAATGGAATCCAAATGAAGTTCTTTGTTTTGACCGCCAGCTATCAGAAAGATTTAGATTGGAACATTCCAAAAATCATTTTAACCCCAAACATTTCAAAGCCTTATTAATAGCTTGTGAATATTTGATTGCTAATAAGGGAACCATTCTAATATGTCACCACCAACTCAAAGATTATAAGCTCAAATCATTACCAGATTTTTTTGTGGTTTTTTCAGGATTAAACAACTTCGTAAACGATGTAAGCGAGGGGATGACAGAACTGAAAAAGAAGTATACTGATCAACACCCCACCAATATTACCACTCTAAATGTAAAGAATTCTGAAGATGAAAACGATTTTTTATCTTATGGGAACAGTGCGAAAAACCTATATTTAGTTCTTCAAGATCATTAAATAATGAAAGAGCTTTACGTTAGGGGAATTTCAGGGCTGTCCTATGCAGCCTTGATTACAGGCTCTTTATTATACGATCATCTAGCTTTTACCATTGTAATCCTTGTCTTTACTGTTCTGGCTATGGTTGAATTTCAACGTTTGATTAATCACAAAAGCTATATGCCCATTGCGCTCATTATACTTTTATTCTATAACTTTTACCAATCAAAAATCAATACCCCAGAACTATTATATCCTTTGGCTAGTGTTTTTATTGCACATAGTTTTTTGAACTACTGGCTTTATAGCAATAAATCGATTCAGTTGGGATACATGTCCAAAACATTACTAACTCTTTTTTATTTGGGTTTAGGATGTTTTTTTATTTTAGCTATAGGGGGAAATAAAGATCAGTATGAACCCAAAAATATTTTGTTATTTTTTGTGATGATATGGACCAACAACTCCTTTGCCTATCTCGTTGGAAAGAAGGTGGGTAAAAAACCTCTTTTCTCAAGTATATCCCCTAATAAAACATGGGAAGGTTTTTATGGAGGACTTGGATTCTCAATAATTATTGCCTATTTCTTTTGGCAATTTTATTCAGAATTTTCAATAGGTTTTTATATGATTATTGCGTTAATCATATCCGTTTTATCTACAATAGGAGATTTGATTCAATCAAGATTCAAACGTTATGCAAATGTCAAAGACAGTGGTGCGCTTATTCCTGGTCACGGTGGTTTTTTTGATCGAATGGATAGCGCTATTTTTGTTTCACCTTGGTTTTACTTATTACTTAATTTAAAAGAATATGTTTCATAAGGAAGGATTTAAAATTATCGTTAATACTTTTTTACTATGCTCAGCAATTGCTTTGTCGGCTGAATATTGGGTTGATAGTTTTTGGATTCAAAAATCAGTTCAAGTTGGGAGCCTAATAATATTGCTTTTGGTGCTTCAGTTTTTTAGAAACCCAAAAAGAGTAACTACACTAAATGGAAATCATGTAATATCACCTGTTGATGGCAAAGTGGTGCTTATAGAAGAAGTTTTTGAAAAGGAGTTTTTTAAAGATAAGCGTTTGCAAGTATCAATTTTTATGTCTCCCCTAAATGTCCATGTTACCCGTTATGTGATTAGCGGATCAGTAGCTTTTAGTAAATATCATCCAGGTAAATACTTGGTAGCCTGGCACCCCAAATCCTCCGAATTAAATGAAAGAACGACCGTTGTCTTGGAAAATGAAAATTTAGGGAAAATCCTTTACCGACAAATTGCTGGAGCAATAGCAAGACGAATCGTAAACTATGCCAAAGTTGGAGACAAGGTAATACAAGGTTCTGATGCTGGCTTCATCAAATTCGGTTCTAGGGTAGATGTTTTTCTTCCCTTAGGAACAAAAATTAATGTACAAAAAGATCAAACAGTTAAAGGTGGAGTAGATTGTATAGCCGAAATGTAATCATAACTGACTTAAACTTTTCTCCAATAGTGTTATTTTTTCATGTGCATCAGCAGCCTTTTTTCGCTCTAAGTCAATGATATTTTCAGGTGCATTGGAAACAAAACTTTCATTGGATAGTTTTTTCTCAACTGATTTAAGAAAACCTCGAGCATAATCTAATTCTTGTGTAAGTTTTTTTCGCTTCTTCTCAGGATCCTCTGCTTCGTTTATGGGAATAAAAAACTCTGTTTTAGCTACTCTAAATGATCCTAATATTTGATTATCATCTAGCGCCGTATTGAGAACAGATTCTAGTTGGCCTAATTTTTGGATTACATCTGAGTAAGGAATTTGAGCCTCAGAAATCAAAGTCAATTGTTCTTTAAATCCAATATTTTTTTCTTTCCTGAAGTTTCTTACACCTGCCACGATTTGTTTGACCAGTTCAAAATCTTTAATGCGGTTTAGATCTACAGGCAGGGCTTTTGGCCAATCAGAAACAATAAGAGCTTCAATTGTCTCTCGATTATTAATGAAGTGCCATAGTTCTTCAGTAAGAAAGGGCATAAAAGGGTGCAATAGTCGAAGATTATCCTCAAATAAGGCTTTTACCTCTATTAGGGTGTATTTGTCAATATGGCCTCCATAATTGGGTTTGACCATTTCCAAAAACCAAGAACAAAAATCATCCCAAATCAATTTGTATAAGGTCATCAAAGCATCGGATATTCTATACTTATCGTAAAGATCGTCAATGCTTTCCAGGACTTGATTAAATCTATTTTTATACCATTGAATGGCGGCCTTATTTAAAGGGGACATTTCACTCTTTTCATTGATTTCCCAACCCTCGACCAACCTATAGGCGTTCCAGATTTTATTTGCAAATTTTTTACCTTGTTTACAAAGACTTTCATCAAATAGTAAATCATTTCCAGCAGAAGAACTTAGCATTAAGCCTACCCTTACGGCGTCGGCTCCGTATTTATCGATCAAACCTATTGGATCGGGAGAGTTACCTAATTGTTTGGACATCTTCCTACCTTGCTTATCTCTTACTAGCCCTGTGAGATAAACATTTGAAAAGGGTCTTTGGTCCCGTAGTTCATATCCCGATATAACCATACGTGCTACCCAAAAAAACAGAATATCTGGGCCAGTAATCAAATCTTGTGTGGGGTAATAATAATTTATTTCAGGATTGTCAGGCTCCAATACTCCATTGAAGACGGAAATAGGCCATAGCCACGATGAGAACCAAGTATCTAACACATCTTCATCTTGTCGTAAATCTGCAAAATTTAATGAATTATTGCCAGAAGCCTCTTTGGCTAATTCAAGGGCAGTATTCTTGTCTTTGGCAACGACAAACTGGGATTTGTCCTTTCCATAATAATAGGCTGGTATTTGCTGCCCCCACCACAACTGTCTGGAGATATTCCAATCCCGTATGTTCTCCATCCAGTGACGGAAGGTGTTTTTAAACTTTTCTGGGACTAAACGAATATCTTTATTTTCAAGTACTGATACGATAGCAGGTTTTGCTAAACCTTCCATTCTGAGGAACCATTGATCAGAAAGTCGAGGTTCTATTACTGCTTTGGTACGTTCGGAAGTTCCCACCTTATGTCGGTGATTTTCTTTTTTAACTAATTCACCCGATGCCATAAGTACTTCAGCTATTTTTTTTCTCGCAACAAAACGATCTAAACCTTCGAATTCTAAACCATGGTGATTTAAAGAAGCGTCTTCATTGAAAATATTAATTACCTCTAATTCATGTTTTTCCCCTAAGGCTTTATCGTTGATATCGTGCGCTGGAGTGACTTTTAGACAGCCTGTACCAAATTCTATATCTACATATTCATCTTCAATGATTGGTATTTTACGATGGGCTATAGGCACAATTAATTGTTTGCCTTTGAGGTGCTTATATCTTTTATCATTTGGATGAATACAAACTGCAGTATCTCCTAAAAGGGTCTCAGGACGAGTTGTGGCAATGACTACTTTTTCATCACTATCCACTACGGAATAAGTAATATGATACAATTGACCTTCACGCTCTTCATAAATTACCTCCTCGTCGGAAAGTGTAGTTTTGGCCTCAGGATCCCAATTGACCATGCGATAACCTCTGTAAATAAGCCCTTTGTTGAATAGGTTTATAAAAGTTTCAATGACGGAAGCGGACATTTCCTCATCTAAGGTAAATTTAGTTCGCTTCCAATCACATGAGCAACCCAATTTTTTAAGTTGATCCAAGATTACACCTCCATACTCATGGGTCCAATTCCAAGCGTGTTCTAGAAAAGCATCACGACTCAAACTCGACTTTTCAATACCCTGTTCTTTGAGTTTCTCAACAACCTTGGCCTCAGTAGCAATTGAGGCGTGATCAGTACCTGGAACCCAACATGCATTGTAGCCCCGCATCCTCGCTCGCCTTATGATAATATCCTGTAAGGTGTTATTGAGCATATGACCCATATGTAAAATACCAGTCACATTAGGAGGAGGTATAACAATAGTGTAGGGTTCCCTATCGTCTGGAGTAGAAGAAAAAAAATCTTTTTCCATCCAATAGGTATACCACTTGTCTTCGACTTTTTGAGAAATAAACTTTGATGAAATCTGCATGAATAAAGATATGTCTTTGAAATGCTAGACAAAAGTAATAACACTTTTGAGATTATAAAAACCCTATCTATTTTGGTTTTCTTTTTAAAGTTGTAAATTTATGGAATACTACTATAGCTAATGAAAAAAGCAATATTTTTTATTTTATTGATTTCTGCACCATTTGCACTATCCTCTCAAACATCAGGTCCAATAATTAGTTTTGATATGGACACCATCGATTATGGAGATATTACAAAAGGAAGTGATGGTGTTAGAACTTTTGTTTTTAAAAATACTGGTGATGCTCCGTTAGAGATTCAGGGGGTTAGATCAAGTTGTGGTTGTACCATTCCAAAAAAACCTGAAGCTCCCATCGAGCCTGGAGAAAAAGGTGAAATAAGAGTTAGATATGACACTAACCGTGTTGGGATATTCAGAAAAACGATTACTGTAAACACTAACGTTGCGTCTGCTGCAATAATTGCTCTTAAAATAAAAGGAAACGTTATAGCGAAGTAAACCAATACATTTTTTTACAAAAGACCTTATTAACAATTTGCTACCATCAGTTGAAAATGAGCTCTTTTTTTTGAATATTTGCAATCACAAATTTTAAAATGCCAAAAATTTCTAAAAAGGGGCAAGAACTGCCTTCATCTCCTATAAGAAAACTTGTATCTCATGCAGATGAGGCTAAATCTCGTGGGTTAGAAGTATTGCATCTTAATATTGGCCAACCAGATATTGGGGCTCCGAGGGAGGCCATGGAAGTGGTAAGGAATCAAAATTTAAAACTTCTTCCATACGGATCATCACAAGGAGCTTTGTCTTACCGAACCAAATTATGTCAATATTACGATCGTCATAGTATATCAGTAGAACCCGACGATATCATAGTAACAACGGGTGCTAGCGAAGCATTATCATTTATACTCAATGTAATTTGTGATGCTGGGGATGAAATTATTATCCCTGAACCCTTTTATGCTAACTACAATGGATTTGCTGCTGCTGCAAGCATCCAAGTAGTTCCAGTGGTTTCTCATTTTGATACTCAATTCGAGTTACCACCAATGGAAAAATTAAAAGAAAGTGTTACCCATAAAACCAGAGCGATTCTGATTTGTAACCCTAGCAATCCTACTGGTTATTTATATTCCAAAAGGGAGATCAAAGATTTGATCGATCTTGCTGTAGCAAGCAACATTTTTATAATTGTTGACGAGGTATATCGAGAGTTCATCTATACCGACGATTCTCATTATTCCGTTTTAAACTCAAAAAAAGGCAGTCAAAATGCGGTAATGATAGATTCGGTCTCTAAACGCTACAGTCTTTGTGGTGCAAGGGTAGGTTGTATGATTTCCAAAAATAAGGAGTTAATGGCCACAGCCCTAAAGTTTGCACATCTTCGGCTGTCTCCTCCAACACTGGCCCTTATGGCGAGCGAGGCTGCGATTACAGCCTCTAAATCTTATTTGGATAATGTGAAGAATGAGTACGAAAAAAGGAAAAATATAACGATCGCTGCTTTAGAAAAAATAGAGGGTGTAGAGGTTTCCAATCCAAAAGGGGCTTTTTACTGCATAGCCAAACTTCCAGTAGACAATGCGGAAGATTTTTCAAAATTTTTACTTACCGATTTTAATGATCATGGTCAAACGGTAATGCTGGCTCCTGCCGCGGGTTTTTATTCCTCACCAGAATTAGGGAAAGATCAAGTTCGATTGGCTTTTGTCCTGGAAAGTGGTAAACTCAAACGTGCGGCCGAGATTTTAGAAAAAGCTTTGCAGGTCTTCAATAATTCTTAAGCATTTTCAATATTATGGTATGGTTTTGAATTTCCAAAAAAATATTTCATTACTCTCATACAATACATTTGGGATAAATGTAAAAACAAAAAAGTTTATTGGTATTGAAAACACATCCGAATTGATTGAAGTTTTAAATCAAAATAAAGAACAAAAACTATTAATTTTGGGTGGAGGAAGCAATCTTTTACTTACGCAAGATTTTGACGGTCTAGTAATCAGAATGCAAAACCGTGGAGTGGAAATCGTCCAAGAGAATAATCAATCGGCCACCGTTAAAGTAGCAGCAGGTGAAAACTGGCATGATTTTGTAATGTGGTGTTTAGAAAAAAATCTAGGGGGAGTTGAGAATCTGGCTTTGATTCCTGGTAGTGTAGGAGCTGCTCCTATTCAAAATATTGGGGCTTATGGTGTTGAATTGGAGAATATTTTTGAAAGTTGTGAAGCTATTTATTTAAAAAATAATCAAATCAAAATCTTTACCAAAAGTGATTGTGAATTTGGCTATAGAAATTCTATTTTTAGAAACAAACTCAAGGGAAAATGTATTATTTGCTCGGTTAATTTAAGACTTAAGAAACCACCCCATAATATAAATATCTCTTACGGAGGTCTGTCTGAAAAGCTAAAGAATGAACATATTAGTATCCAAAGAATTGCTCAAGCAGTGATGGAAATAAGATCAGTTAAATTACCCAATCCCAGTCAAATTGGAAACAGTGGTAGTTTTTTTAAAAACCCTGTTTTGTATGAAAAACAATTTAAGACACTGCAAGATCAATTTCCTGAAATACCCTATTATCTTGATCAAGAGGGGAAAATTAAAATTCCCGCTGCATGGTTGATTGATTCTCTTGGGTATAAAGGATATCGTAAGAAGGATGCTGGTGTTCATAAAAATCAAGCCTTGGTTTTGGTAAATTATGGTAACGCCTCTGGAGCAGAAATTAAAAAATTGGCACTAGAAATTAAAGGGAAAGTTTTAGAAACTTTTGGTGTTGACTTAGAGTTTGAAGTCAATATCTTGTAATCCTAATCTCTGTTTTTTGAATCAATGATAATGGTAACAGGTCCGTCATTCATTAGGCTAACTTCCATGTCTAAACCAAATACGCCCTTGGCCACATTGCTTCCAAGTTTTTCCTCTGCCAAATGCACAAATTGTTCATATAATGGAATTGCAATTTCATGGTTGGCCGCTCGAATGAAGGATGGTCGGTTGCCCTTTTTAGTAGCTGCCATTAAGGTAAACTGACTAATAACCATCAATCCTCCTTTTACATCCAGTAAAGAGTAGTTCATCTTATTAAGATCATCATTAAATATCCTCAAGTTTAGGAGTTTATTAACCAACCATTCCAGATCGGATTGATCATCTTCATTTTCAATTCCCAGGAGCACCATTAGTCCCTTGTTAATAGAACCAACTATATTTCCTTCTACCATTACTTCAGCTTTACTGACCCTCTGAATTACGATTCTCATAGCTTAACGTTAGAAAGCGTACTCCTCCAACAGCTGTAAATAAGACTTGTATCTACTTTCAGCAATTTCATGATTCTCTAAAGCTGTTTTTACCGCACAATGAGGCTCGCTGGTATGCATGCAGTTTTTGAACTTACAATCTTTTCTCAAAACAGAAAATTCATTAAAATATCCAGATAATTCCTCTCGTTCAATATCTACTACCCCAAAACCTTTGATACCGGGGGTATCAATTATTTTAGCTCCTGTCTTTAGGTCAAACATTTCGGCAAAAGTGGTAGTGTGTTGTCCTTGATCGTGATGTGATGAAATGTCTCCAGTTTTTAAATCTAGTTCCGGAGATAGCGTATTGACTAAAGTGGACTTTCCCACACCACTATGACCCGAAAACATAGTCACTTTTTGAATCATTTTTTCTTTAATAACTCCCAAGGTGTTTTGATCATTAGCCACAACTTCGAAGCAAGTATATCCTATTTTCTCATAAATTGATTTTAAAGCCCTCACTTCATCCAATTCCTCTAAGGTATATATATCAATTTTATTAAAAATTAATACTGCATTGATTTCATATGCTTTTGCAGTCACCAAAAAACGGTCTATAAAAGTTGGGAAAGTAACTGGAGCCTTTAGAGTAATCATCAAAAAAACCTGGTCAATATTGGAAGCAATGATGTGGATCTGTTTGGAGAGATTGACTGATTTTCTGACGATGTAATTTTGGCGTGGTTCGATTTTGTTAATCACGCCAATGCTTCGCTCCTCATTGGGTTCAATTTTGAATAAAACCTTATCTCCTACCACAACTGGATTTGTGCTTTTAATCCCTTGGATTCGGAATTTTCCAATGATCCTGCAATCGTAAAATTCCCCTTCAGATTTAACACGATAATTGCTTCCTGTTGAACAATAAACAACCCCTTTTTTTATCATCAGTACAAAGAAACAACATTTATTTTTTTTCACTCCTTCCTCAAATTACAAGCAGGGGGAATTATTATCTTTGTTAAAAATTTTATATGGTCCAAAAAGTAATTTTAATGATATTAGACGGTTGGGGGTTTGCTCCAAATCCAGAAGTTTCAGCTGTTGATTTAGCAAAAACACCGACCATGGACCGTCTTTACCAAAAGTACTCGCATGCTGAGCTTTTGACTGATGGAGAAAATGTGGGCCTTCCTGATGGTCAAATGGGAAATAGTGAGGTTGGACATATGAATCTTGGAGCGGGAAGAATTGTGTATCAAGATTTAGTCAAAATTTCCAAAGCCATCGATGATAAAAGTTTAGAAAAAAACCCTGTATTGGTTGAAGCTTTGGAGTATGCCCAAAACGAGGATAAAAATATTCATTTTTTAGGACTTCTTTCCGATGGTGGTGTTCACGCTCACTTGGACCACTTAGAAAGTCTACTGGAAATGTCCTCAAAGTACAGTGGCCCTAGGGTCTTTGTGCACGGTTTTACTGATGGTAGGGATGTTGACCCCAAATCTGGCGCAGGATACATTCAAAATTTATCACAAAAATTAAAAAGTACGGGAGCTAAAATAGCATCCATAACTGGGCGATACTATGCCATGGATAGAGACAAAAGATGGGATCGCGTCAAAAAGGCATATGATGCCCTCGTTCATGGTAGGGGAGCTGCTACTCATAACTTGATAGAGAGCATTGAAAAAAGTTATGATACAGGGGTTACAGATGAGTTTATTGAACCACTGATCGCCGTTGATGAACAAAACCAACCACTAACTAAAATTAAAGATGGTGATGTAGTTATCTTTTTCAATTTCAGAACCGACCGTGGTCGACAATTAACACAAGCCCTTACACAATCCGCTTTTCCTGATCAAGGAATGACCCCTTTAGACTTGCATTATGTTACCCTCACAAATTATGATAAAACCTTTAAAAAGGTGAATGTGGTATTCGAAAAAGACAATCTTGAGAATACCTTAGGAGAAACACTATCTAAAGTAAATAAATCTCAAATTCGAATAGCCGAAACCGAAAAATACCCTCATGTTACATTCTTTTTCAATGGTGGTAGAGAAGAACCTTTTGATGGAGAGGAACGCATTATGTGTCCCTCACCTAAAGTGGCCACTTACGATCTAAGGCCAGAGATGAGTGCTTATGATATTAGAGATGCTATATTGCCCAAAATCAAAGACGAGCATCCCGACTTTATCTGTTTAAATTTTGCAAACCCAGATATGGTAGGACATACAGGAGATTTACAAGCGGCCATCAAAGCCTGTGAAACTGTAGATAGTTGTGCAGGAATGATAATCGATGCCGCTTTAGAAAATAAATACAAAATAATTGTAATTGCAGATCACGGTAATTGCGAATCAATGATCAATGCAGACGGATCCCCAAATACGGCTCATACTACCAACCCGGTCCCGCTCATTATGGTAGATAACGAAACCACTCCCATTGGCGACGGTGTGTTAGGAGACATTGCTCCTACAATTCTGAAGCTAATGGATATTGAAATTCCCAAAGCTATGTCAGGCAAACCACTTGTATAAAAATATAACCCCGAAATACCAAAATCAATGAAATATTTTTTCTTATTAACATTGAGTATGTTCCTTTTTAGATGTGGTACTAATCAACAAAAACCGTTATCAGCTACTCCTGTAAAGGCTACCAGTGGTAAAATGATACTCCTAGGCCCGATCAATGTGAGTAATTTAAGAACCTCGCCAATTACCCCTTGGTTCGACCAGGAATATGATAGGATTAATACAGACCCAAATTGGATAAAAGAAATAAAACCTTTTCTAAAAGGATTGAAAATTAAAGTATTTATGGGTACTTGGTGTGAGGACAGCAAAAGAGAATTACCTCATTTTATTAAACTTTTGAATGCTTTAGAATTTGATCAAAATCATCTGAAGATGTATGCCATGTCAGAAGAAAAAACTACTCCTAGAAATTTTGAAAAGGACTTAGATATTTATAATATCCCTACTATTATTTTTTTTAAAGATGGAAATGAAATGAATAGATTTGTAGAATTTCCATTAAATAGTCTAGAATCTGACATAGAAAAAATCGTAAAGGGAGCTGCCTACAGCCATTCATATAGGTAACCCATGGTAAAGATCAAAAATTTGGAAGAGATTGAATTGATGCGGAAAAGCTCATTGATTGTATCTAAAACTTTGGGAATGCTCGCTGGGGAAATTAAGCCCGGAGTAACTACTTTACACTTGGATAAGCTTGCAGAGACCTTTATTAGAGACCATCAGGCAGAACCGGGCTTTCTCGGATTGTATGATTATCCTAATACTCTTTGCGCAAGTCCAAATGAGCAGGTAGTTCATGGCATCCCCAACAATAAACCTTTGGAAGAGGGAGATATCTTATCAGTAGATTGTGGGGCATTGAAAAATGGATTTTATGGAGATCACGCCTACACCTTTGAGGTAGGGGAAATTGCCAAGGCCACCAAAAGATTATTAGAAGTCACCAAAAAATCACTTTACCTTGGAATAGAAGCCTTTTGTCATGGTAACCGTGTAGGTGATTTGGGTCACTCCATTCAGACCTACGCTGAATCTTTTGGCTATGGAGTTGTGAGAGAATTGGTAGGACACGGACTGGGTAAAGAAATGCATGAATCACCTGAAATTCCGAATTACGGCAAAAGAGGACGAGGAAAAAAATTTCTCAATGGTATGGTCATTGCAATAGAACCCATGATCAATCAAGGGACTAAAAATATTCATCATTTTAATGACGGTTGGACCATCAAGACCGCGGACAATCTCCCCAGTGCTCATTTTGAACACAATGTAGCTTTGATAGATGGCAAACCTCAATTACTTTCAACTTTTACTTATGTTTATGAGGCATTAGGAATTCAAACTGATGAAGAAGTTCCTTTCAAAAAAGTAATCTCAGAAGTATGAATTGGCTTTTGAATTTTTTTTCACGAGGTTTTTTAATTCGAATGAGTCTTATTTTACAGCCACTGTTACGAATTTATTTCCGTGGTAATAAGTTCATTGACCCAATAGATGGTTCGCGTTACCGAAAGTTTTTAACCTATGGTTACGGAGAACAACTACGACCGAATGCACTTTGTCCAGGTACACTCTCCTTAGAGCGTCACCGTATGCTTTGGCTTTATTTGGAAAGAGAAACAAGTTTATTAAAAGATGAACTCAAGGTGCTCCATATTGCGCCTGAACAGGTTTTTTATAAAATTTTTAAAGGATACCAACATTGGGATTATACCACTGCAGACCTAAACTCACCTTTGGCAGACGTATTGGCGGATATATGCGACTTACCTTTTGAAGATCAAAGCTATGATTTAATCCTTTGTAATCATGTATTGGAACACATTCCCGATGACCTAAAAGCGATGAATGAATTATATCGCATATTAAAAAAGGGAGGGACATTGATAGCTCAAGTACCTATGGATGTCAATCTTGATAAAACTTATGAAGATAAAAGCGTCACGGACCCCAAAGTACGTGCTCAACTTTTTGGACAGTACGATCACGTTAGAGTTTATGGCCAAGATTATTATCTAAAACTCGAATCGGTAGGTTTTTTAGCTGTAAATGCACACTTGGAAAAAAAATTAACTTCAGAAGAGTTCGACCAATATGCTCTCTCTCAAAAAGAGCAGATTCCTGTGATGCTTAAATCGTAGTAATTTAATTACCTTTTTATTTGGTTTATCCTCCAAAAGTTATAAATACTTAAAGAGTTTTTAAGTTTTCTTTTCTTATTAAAGTATATTCACATAAAACTCTTGGATTTTCCTGGGTTGCTTCTTACATTTTCTTAAACATTATATGACTAATTCTGAATAATATCTGCCAGGTTTTGTGTAACAGGAAGGTGATTACACTTTTTTATAAAATGCTCTAACTTTTGAAACTCTTCCACTGATAACTCTGGTTTTCCAGAAGGTTATTATCGAGATAATTGTCTAAAACATTATCTGTGTTAAGTGCTGTACATTATCTTTCAATTCGAATTAAGCCACTTAGAGTTAAATTGTATAAGTGATTAGGCTTAAGAATATTATCGTGTCCGAATGAAAAGGGTAAATTTGTTTTTATCATAAAAATAAAGCGGTCAGCAAATGTATCATTGTTTACAGGTTACCATTTAAATGCATATGCAAAAGATTGTATTCCTAAATTGGAACCTCGATCAGTGATAATTTTTCTAGATTCAAATAATAAATTTCCTGATAAGTCATGAATTTCGTTTTCAGGTTAAAATATAAATTGACTAAAGAGGGTAATTTGATAAAAAACGTTATATGTTAAAAGAGCTAATAGGAGTGATTAAACTACTGAAGGGTATTTAATTTGAATGAGAGAGGAACAAGTTTAAATTAAGAATTAATTTAATCAATTTATTACAAAATATTATAAATTACCACTTTTTTGATTTAACAACTAGAAAATCATTTTGATCAGCCACCGTCCACAGGGCTTCTAAATGGGGTCTGTTTTCAATCAACTCTATTCCTTTTTGAAAGGGCATTACCATAAGAGCAGTAGCCCACGCATCAGCAGTCATGCAGTCTGGTGCCTTGACTGAAGTACTTAAAACTTTCGTTTTTAAAGCCGAGCCTGTATGCGGATTAATAGAATGAACAAATCTTTCACCAGTAATGGAGTCAATTCGGTATTTACGGTAATTCCCAGAACTGGCTAGGGCCTGATCGTGGAGAGCTAAGGTTCTTAGAAATTGACGTTGGGACCCTTGACGGGGATCATCAATTGCAATTTTCCATGCCTTTTGTGACTTTGGGCTTTGCCCCTTGACTAAAATCTCCCCTCCAATTTCAACCATATAGTTTAAACTACCAGAATCTTGTATGAAACTTCCTATAATATCAACAATATAGCCTTTTGCCAAGGCATTGAAATCTAAAAAAATATTTGGAGATTCTTTAGTTATAGTACCATTTTCTTCAAGTTTTACTTTTTGCCAACCTGTAAGTTGAAGTAAGCTGACTCTTTGAATAGAATCTAATATATTCGTGGATATTTTAGGTCCAAATCCATAAGCATTAACCAATGCCCCAATAGTGGGATCAAAATAACCGTCAGTCTCTTCCCAAACTTCTGTAGCTTTTTCAAAAACTTTCCTAAAATGCTCATCTACCACTACAGTGGTATCTCCTCTGTTAATTTTGGAAATATCAGATTGCAATAAATACGTGGAAAGAGATTTATTTAGAACATAAAATAAGGAGTCAATTCCCAGTTGTATTTCTTCCTCAGAGGCATCCCCTACATACTGTATATTGTATGAGGTCCCCAATGCAAGTCCTTGTAATTTTCTCGCCTTTAAGGGACTTTTATAACAGGATATTGTAAAACAAAATAGGACAAAACTAATCCATAATTTGAAGTCCATCAAAATTAACCACATAACTGTCGTTTTTAGTTAAAGGGAGTTCATAATCTTGGGCATTTGCAAAACCCACTCCAGCATAATAGGTATTTGCTTTATATTTGATACCATGCTCCCTCACTTGATCCATCAGTTGAATATTAAATTTCATGGGGTTGTCGGGGTACAAATATCCTCTTACAACTATAAAATGAAGTTTTTTATTTTTGAGACATACAAACTGAGGATCTTTATTGAGTTGAGAATTGACGGCCAAAAATTCAAACCCTTGCTTGGAAAGGTGATCTCCCACCTCATTCATTGCTAAATTGTGGATGTCTTTTAGCTTTAGCATTTTTATCCCCCAAAATCGTCAAAGCGAACATTTTCGGGAGGAATACCAAAGTCATCAGCCATTTTTTCTATTGCCTGATTCATAAGTGGTGGTCCGCAGAAGTAAACTTCAATATCCTCTGGTGTTTCATGATCATTTAGGTAATTATCAATTACACATTGGTGGACAAATCCTTTAAATCCATCTCCATGGCCATTCAATCCCTCTTTGACTTTCCAATTATCCTCTTCCATGGGCTCGGAAAGGGCCACATAAAATTTAAAATTCTCAAAATCTTTTTCTAGTGCTCTAAAATGGTCAAGATAAAATAGCTCCCTTTTAGAGCGTCCACCGTACCAGAAAGATACTTTTCTTCCCGTTTTTAATGTCCTGAATAATTCATACAAATGCGAACGCATAGGCGCCATCCCAGCACCACCACCAACATAAAGCATCTCTGACTCAGAGTGGTTGATGAAGAACTCTCCATAAGGACCAGATATAGTAACTTTATCACCAGCTTTTTTGGAAAAAATGTAAGAGGAAGCTATTCCTGGATTTACATCCATCCAATTGTTTTTATTTCGATCCCAGGGCGGGGTAGCAATCCTCACGTTGAGCATAATTTCTCGTCCTTCTGCAGGAAAAGAAGCCATAGAATAAGCGCGCTCAACCGTTTCGGGGTTTTTCATGACCAACGACCATAGATTGAATTTATCCCATTCCAATTTAAATTTATCGGGTTCTCCTGGGTGCTCTTCTGGATGAGAAGAGATATCAATGTCACTATATTTAACCTCGCAATCGGGAATTTCAATTTGAATGTATCCACCAGCCTCATAGTTCATCGTTTCAGGGATCTCTACAACAAACTCTTTGATGAAGGAAGCTACATTCCAGTTTCTGACGACAGTAGCTTCCCATTTTTTAATTCCAAATACTTCCTCAGGGACTTGGATCACCATATTTTGTTTTACCTTGACTTGACATCCCAAACGCCAACCTTCGGCTATTTCTTTTCTAGTAAAATGGGGTGCTTCAGTTGGTAGGATCTCTCCTCCTCCTTCAATTACCTGACATTTACATTGGATGCATGTGCCCCCCCCCCCACAAGCGGAAGGCAAAAATATTTTATTATTACCCAAAGTAGTGAGTAATGTATTACCAGAGGAAACCTCAACGTCATTTTCACCATTAATCATCAAACTAACTGGTCCAGAAGGCAAAAGCTTTGCCTTAGCCCCTAAAAGCATACCCACTAATAAAAAGGTAACCACTAAGAAAACCACTACACTCGCAAAAACTACTGAATAATCCATTTCTACTTTTTTATAATTTAATACCCATAAAACTCATAAAACCCAAAGCCATCAAACCTGTTATAATAAAGGTAATACCCAGCCCGCGTAGGGGTGCTGGAACATTTGAATAAATAATTTTTTCTCTAATTGCAGCAATAGCCAAAATGGCTAATAACCAACCTATCCCAGAACCCAATCCATAAACTGCAGATTCGCTAACTCCAGAAAAATCTTTTTGCTGCATAAATAAAGAACCTCCTAATATGGCACAATTCACAGCGATTAAGGGAAGAAAAATCCCTAAAGCTCCATATAAAGCGGGAGCAAATTTTTCAACGATCATTTCTACCAATTGAACCATTGAAGCAATAACCGCAATGAACATGATAAAGCTCAAAAAACTTAAATCAATCTCGGCATAAGAGGTGTCTAACCATTTCAATGCTCCAGGACGCAATAAATAGGTATCCAGTAAGAAGTTAATTGGAACGGTAATCGACAATACAAAAATAACAGCCAGACCAAGTCCAACTGCGGTTTTAACAGTTTTGGAAACTGCCAAATAAGAACACATCCCTAAGAAATAGGCGAAAATCATATTCTCTATAAATATACTTTTGACAAATAAGTTTAAATATCCCTCCATGATCTAGTTCTTTTCTATAAGTTTTCTATTACGAGCACGTTGGACCCAAATAAATACACCAACAGTAATCAAGGCCATTGGTGATAACAACATAAGTCCATTATTTACGTATCCCATTTCGTAAAATACATCTGGGATAATTTGATAACCGAATAATTTTCCAGAACCAAAGAATTCTCTGAAGAAAGCAACTACAATGAGGATAAATCCATAACCCGCTGCATTTCCAATTCCATCCAAAAACGATTTCCAAACGCCATTACCCAAAGCAAAGGCTTCTAATCGGCCCATCACAATACAATTGGTAATGATTAACCCAATAAAAATGGAGAGCTGTTTGCTAACATCGTAGGCATAGGCCCTTAAAATTTGATCGACTAAAATCACCATAGATGCAACTACGACCAACTGAACGATAATTCGTATTCTATTGGGTATCAAGTTTCTCAAAAGAGAAATGATCACGTTGCTGGCACCCATTACCGCCACTACAGATAAACTCATAACCAAAGCAGGTTTGAGTTGTACGGTAATCGCTAGTGCAGAACAAATCCCCAATACCTGAACCGTAATGGGGTTGTTGTCGTCGAGGGGATCGTAGAGTAAAGCTCTATTTTTTTTTGAAAACAAAGGCTCCGATTCCTTATTTAGGAAAAGAAGTATAGGCTTTTTTGAAGGGATTGATTGTTTCTCTGCCATAGTTTTAGTTTAATAGGGCAAGTGTTGTTTTCTCCTTCTCAAAATAAGGAAGGTAATGTTCAAGTCGCTCAATAATCATATCAGTAACTCCATCTCCTGTAATCGTTGCACCAGAAATGGCATCAACTGTGTGATCGTCTTTATTAGTGTCCTTAGGGTCATTGTTTGTTTTAGAAACACTTATCCCTACCAATTGCCCTGATTGATCAAAAACCTTTTCTTCTCTGAATCGGTCCATAAACCATTGTTGAGTAATTTCCGCACCAAGCCCTGCCGTTTCTGCTTTGTGATCAAATACAGCACCTTGGATGGTGTTGATATCAGACTTCAATGCGATATAGCCCCAAATAGCATCCCATAATCCTGAACCACGTAGGGGGATAATATAATAACTCATTTTGTCAACTTTAGCCTTGTACAGCGGAAAGCGTTGTTCTTTTACTGGCTTTTTAATCTCCTTGTTAAGTTTAATTTGAAAAGCATCAATTGATTCATCAACATTTCCGATATGATCAAGAGCAAGTGTCCGATTGATATATTTTTTGTACAAACCTTCTGCTTTTTCTCTATTAGTTTCGATACCTATGGTTGAAAGAATGTTTTGCATTTTTTCCTTTCTTACGTTATCGGCCTGAAGAGATTTCAATGAACTGGCAGTAAAAGCCAAAGTTGAGGCGACCACCAAAACCATTAATGCGGCAAAAAGAAAAGTATATCCGTTAGAGTCTCTGTTCATCACTAAGCAGTTTTAAGGGCTGAAGCCCATCTTTTTTTACGTTTTTTGATATTTCCCTCTATAACATAATGGTCGATTGTTGGTGCAAAGACGTTCATCAACAATATGGCCAACATCACACCTTCTGGATAGGCGGGATTAAATATCCTTATGAGAATGCAAAATACGCCTACTAAAATTCC
>CENP01060048.1_pt1 | contig 33628 bp, 32 predicted proteins | sample 361281 | NCBI WGS metagenome assembly CENP01 (sample SAMEA2591122, study PRJEB7988) | marine metagenome | biome: marine biome (ENVO:00000447); feature: deep chlorophyll maximum layer (ENVO:xxxxxxxx); material: saline water (ENVO:00002010), including plankton (ENVO:xxxxxxxx) | depth 70 m | reverse complement strand
AGGAGGTCGCGGGTTCGAGTCCCGTCACTCCCGCCACTACTTGATAACCATTTTCATTTAAATCAATGATAATGCGCGCATCTGCATCCTGTACACCTACGTTTGAGATGATATAAATATTTGAGAGAATTAATATAACAATCCCCAAACTAAGGTATTGGGGTAGATATTGATACACAACATGATTTATAACTTTTTATTTGAATACCTATCAATTATTTTATTTTTATTTATTGCTTTAGTCTTAAGCATTGGATTTATAGCAATAAATTATTTATCCGCACCCAACAATCCAGATCCAGAAAAACTATCAGCCTACGAATGTGGTTTCGAGGCCTTTGGTGACTCAAGAATGGAATTTGATGTTAAATTTTATTTGGTAGCTATATTATTTATTATTTTCGATTTAGAAATAGCATTCCTTTTTCCCTGGGCGATATCCCTCGGAAATTTAGGTGCTTTCGGATTTTGGTCTATGATGATTTTTCTAGGAGTTTTAACTATTGGATTTATTTATGAGTGGAAAAAAGGAGCTTTAGAATGGGAATAAAATTAGATGATCAATCAGAGAGACAGAAAAAAATCCCAGATGAATTTAAAAAATTAGCTGAAGATTTTAGTAAAAAAGGATTTATTACTACCTCTACTGAAAATTTAATTAATTGGGCAAGAACAGGCTCACTACACTGGATGACTTTTGGTTTAGCTTGCTGCGCTGTTGAAATGATGCAAACTTCAATGCCCAGGTATGATTTAGAGAGATTTGGAGCGGCACCAAGAGGATCGCCAAGACAATCTGATGTTATGATTGTTGCCGGGACATTAACAAATAAAATGGCCCCAGCTTTAAGAAAAGTTTACGATCAAATGCCTGAACCAAGATATGTGATATCCATGGGCAGCTGTGCTAATGGAGGTGGTTATTATCATTACTCTTATTCAGTAGTCAGAGGATGTGATCGAATAGTTCCAGTAGATATTTATGTTCCAGGATGTCCACCGTCAGCAGAAGCCTTGCTATATGGCGTTCTTCAACTACAAAAAAAAATTAGAAGAGAAGGATCTATTCAAAGATAATATTTATGGCCATCAAAAACATTTCTGAACTTGAAAAAATAGTTAATTCCGAGTTAACATCTAAAGTAGATAACTCATCAATAATCTATGATGAGCTTTTGATTGAAATAAAAGTAGAAGAATTAATTAATGTAATCAATTTTCTTAAATCAAATGATTTATGTAAATTTCGCCAGCTTATAGATGTAGTTGGAATTGACTATCCTGAAGAAGAAAAAAGATTTAATCTAATTTATTTATTTTTATCACATGAGAATAACTTGAGAATAAAAATCTCAATAAAATTTGAAATAACAGAACAGATTCCTTCGATAACAAAAATTTTTCCATCAGCAAATTGGATGGAAAGGGAGGTCTTTGACATGTATGGAATTAAATTTAAAAACCATCCAGATTTACGTAGAATTTTAACTGATTACAATTTTAAAGGACATCCACTAAGAAAAGATTTTCCTCTTACCGGTTTTAATGAGGTTAGATACAGCGAAAAAGATAAAAAAGTTGTTTATGAACCTGTAAAGTTAGAGCAAAACTATAGAAATTTCGATTTTTCAAGTCCTTGGGAAGGAACTAAATATATTAAAGAAATACAAAATAAAAAAAATGAAAAAAACTAAAACACTAAACCTTAATTTTGGACCTCAACACCCAGCAGCACATGGGGTTTTAAGATTAATTTTAAAACTCGATGGCGAAGTAGTGGAGGAAGCAGATCCTCACATAGGATTACTTCATAGAGGAACAGAAAAACTTATTGAGCACAAAACATACACTCAAGCTTTGCCTTATTTTGATAGATTAGATTACGTAGCTCCAATGAATCAAGAACATGCTTTTGCACTAGCTACAGAAAAATTATTGAAAATAGAAGTTCCTATACGAGCCAAATACATAAGAGTTATATTTTGTGAAATTGGACGAATTTTAAGTCACATTTTAAATGTCACTACTCAAGCTTTAGACGTAGGTGCTTTAACTCCATCCTTATGGGGATTTGAAGAAAGAGAAACTTTAATGACTTTTTATGAAAGAGCTTCAGGATCTAGATTGCATGCAAACTATTTTAGAACAGGCGGAGTCCATCAAGATTTGCCTCAAAAGCTTCTAGATGATATAGGAAAATTTTGTCAAACTTTCCCTAAAATTATAGATGATTTAGAAAATCTACTTACTGATAATAGAATCTTCAAACAAAGAAATGTTGATATAGGTATTGTAACTAAAAAAGATGCTATGGATCATAGTTTTTCTGGAGTAATGTTGAGAGGTTCAGGAATAGTATGGGATTTGAGAAAGTCCCAACCATATGAGTGTTATAAAGATTTAGATTTTAAAATTCCGGTAGGCAAAAATGGTGATTGTTACGATAGATATCTTTGTAGAATAGAAGAGATGCGTGAGAGCGTAAAGATTATAAAACAATGTTTAGATAAATTACCGAAAGGTCCAATTAAAACAATAGATAATAAAATCTCCCCTCCCAAAAGAGAGGATTTAAAAAATTCTATGGAAGCTTTAATTCATCATTTTAAATTATTCACTGAAGGTTTTAGAGTGCCTGCAGGAAATGTTTATTCTGCAGTAGAAGCTCCAAAAGGTGAATTCGGCGTTTATCTAATTTCAGATGGTAGCAATAAACCTTATCGATGTAAAATTCGAGCACCAGGGTTTTCACACTTACAAGCCATGGATTATTTAATTAGAGGACATATGTTAGCAGATGTCCCGGCAGTATTAGGTTCCTTAGACATTGTTTTTGGCGAGGTAGACAGATGAAACCAAAAAAAGTTTATGAAAAACAACCGGATAGTTTTAAATTTTCTGATAAAAATTTAGAGATTGCAGAAAATATTTTAAAAAAATATCCAAAAGAAAGAAAAAAGAGCGCCGTTATGCCTTTACTTTACTTAGTCCAAAGACAAAATGAGAATTGGATTCCTCTTGCAGCGATGAAGTATATTGCGAAATATTTATCTATTCCATATATAAGTGTTTATGAAGTAGCCACATTCTATTCAATGTACAATCTTTCCCCCGTTGGAAAATATTTTGTTCAAGTATGCACTACAAGTCCATGCTTACTTAGAGGAGCTAATAAAATAGTTGATATATGTAAAAAAAATATTTCTTCTAATCAAAGTCAAGTCACAAAAAATAAATTATGCTCTTGGACAGAAGTTGAATGTCTTGGAGCTTGTGTTAACGCTCCCATGATGCAGATAAATGAATCTTATTATGAGGATCTAGACGAACAAGATGCTAATAAAATTATTAAATCTTTACTTGAAGACAAACCTTTAAAATCTGGATCTTATAGAAATAGAAAAAATACAGCTCCAGAAAATTTAAACAATTTAAATGGGGGAAAAATTGCTTAAAAAAGAAGATAGAATATTCTCTAATATTTACAACGAACTTGGTTGGCAGATTGATAACTCTCTCAAAAGAGAGGACTGGAAGAACACAAATGAAATTATTTCAAAAGGAAGAGAATGGATTATAGACGAAATTAAAAAGTCAGAACTTCGAGGAAGAGGAGGAGCAGGATTCCCCACAGGTCTAAAATGGTCATTCGCTCCAAAAAAACTTGGATCTAGACCTCATTATTTAATTATAAATGCTGATGAATCTGAACCTGGAACATGCAAAGATAGAGATATCTTAAGATTTGAGCCACAAAAGTTAATTGAAGGTTGTTTAATATCTGGTTTCGCTGTGAATGCTCACACTTGTTATATTTATATAAGAGGTGAATATTTAAATGAGGGAAAAAGACTACAGGAAGCAATAAATCAAGCTTATGAAAAAAATTTTTTAGGCAAAAATGCTTGTGGAAGTAATTGGGACTTTGATATTTATATACACTATGGAGCTGGTGCTTATATTTGCGGCGAAGAAACAGCTTTATTGGAAAGTCTTGAGGGAAACAAAGGTCAACCAAGACTTAAACCTCCTTTTCCAGCACTTGTTGGCCTATATGGTTGCCCAACTATAGTAAACAACGTTGAAACTGTTGCAGTAGTGCCCACAATTTTAAGAAGAGGTTCGCAATGGTTTTCGTCACTGGGAAAACCCAAAAATACTGGAACTAAGATCTTTTGTATTTCTGGAAATGTAAATTCTCCTTGTAACGTTGAGGAGGAAATGGGAATTCCTCTAAAAGAGCTTATAGAAAAATATGCTGGAGGTGTAATTGGCGGTTGGGAAAACTTGCAAGCCGTTATACCAGGTGGATCTTCAATGCCTTTATTACCAAAGAAAATCTGTGACACTATCAATATGGACTTTGACTCTCTAATAGCAGCAAAAAGTGGTCTTGGAACTGCAGGTATAATTGTAATTAATAAAGATCAAAATATTATTGAATGTATGGCTAGGATTGCAAAATTTTATAAACACGAAAGTTGTGGTCAGTGTACTCCTTGTAGAGAAGGATCTGGTTGGATGTGGAGAATTTTAGAGAGACTGGCTAAAGGAGAAGCTACTTACAGTGATATTGATCTATTATCTGACGTTACGAAGCAAATTGAGGGACACACTATTTGTGCTTTTGGTGAAGGTTCAGCTTGGCCTGTACAAGGTTTGCTGAGACATTTCAGAAAAGAAATAGATAAAAAATGTATAGGAGAACCAATAGTCAAAAAAAGAAAAAATATTCCATACTTAATAGATCAACATTTATTGGAGAAAGACAATGCCTAAAATAACTATTAATGGGAAAGAGTTAGAATTTAAGAATGGTATGACAGTTCTACAAGCTTGTGAATTAGCTGACGTAGAAATTCCAAGATTTTGTTATCACGAAAAATTGTCTATCGCCGGGAATTGTAGGATGTGTCTGGTTGAGATGGAAAAATCTCCAAAACCTATAGCTTCTTGTGCAATGCCGGCTGCCGAAGGTATGAATATTAAAACAAATACAAAATTAGTGGAAAAAGCGAGAAAAGGCGTAATGGAATTTTTGCTTGCTAATCATCCTCTTGACTGTCCAGTTTGTGACCAAGGTGGAGAATGCGATCTACAAGATCAATCGTTATATTACGGTTTTGATAAATCTAGATTCAATGAAAATAAACGGACTGTTAGAGATAAATATATGGGTCCACTAATTAAGACTCAAATGACAAGGTGTATACATTGTACTAGATGTATCAGATTTGCAACTGAAGTTGCCGGTGTTCCAGAAATTGGTGCCATTGGTAGAGGTGAGAATATGGAAATAACAACCTATTTAGAAAAATCAATGGAGTCTGAACTTTCTGCTAATGTAATAGATTTGTGTCCAGTTGGTGCTTTAACTTCTAAACCTTATGCATTCGAGGCAAGACCTTGGGAATTAAAAAAAACTGAAAGTATTGATGTCATGGATGCCGTAGGTTCAAATATTAGGATAGATACTTATGGTTGGGAAGTAAAAAGAATTTTGCCTAGGCTTAACAATGAAATCAATGAAGAATGGATATCTGACAAAACTAGATATGCTTGTGACGGTCTTTTAAAACAAAGATTAGACGAACCATTTATTAGAAAGAATGGAAAACTAATAAAATCAAATTGGGACGAAGCATTAGATTTAATTTCAAATAAAATTAAAAATATTCGTCCAGAAAAAATGGCTGGTCACGTTGGTGATTTAGTAAGTCTTGAAAGTATATTTTCTTTCAAAAATTTTTTAACTGATCTTAAAATAGAGAATTTTGATTTTAGAGAACGAGAAATGTACTTAAATAGCTCGGATAAAATTAATTATCTTTTTAACTCATCTATCCAAGGTATTGAAGAATCAGATTTAATATTATTAGTTGGTTGTAATCCAAGACATGAAGCAACCATGGTTAATGCTAGGATAAGAAAAGTATATGCAAATAGAAAGATTCCAGTTTATTCAATAGGTAATCCAGGTGATTTAACTTATGAATATAATATTATTGGTGAAAATACTGATGTTTTGAGAGATATAATAAAAGGTCAAAATAGTTTCTCAAAAAAACTCTTATCCTCAAAAAAACCAATAATAATTATAGGCGAGACAGCTTTAGAGCTTAAAAGTGGTGCCTATATTTTTGAGGAGTTAAAAGAGTTTTTAAGAGAGAATAATTTAATAAATGATAATTGGAACGCATTTAACATATTAGCAAAGAATGCATCAACAGTTGGTGCTATTGATTTAAAATTCTTTAATATAAAGGAAAATAATAATTTTATATTTTTTGACAAACTTAAAAATAATGAATTTGAACTTATTTATCTTTTAGGATCAGATAATCTTAGATTTAATAAAAATGATACATTTGTAATATATCAAGGCAGTCATGGAGATAGAGGTGCAGAAAATGCAGATGTTATTCTTCCTAGCCCTGCTTATACAGAACAAAATGGTCTTTACATAAATTTAGAAGGAAGAGTTCAAGAATGTAGAAAAGCTTCTTACCCTCCCGGTAATTCTTTAGAAGATTGGAAAATTTTTAACTTAATTTTAGATAAATTAGAAAAAGAATTAAAAAATAAAAACTACCAAAAAATTAAGGAATTAACTTTAAATAACATAGTTAACTTTTCAAAAATAGATTCTATTTCAAAAAATAAAATTACCATTAATAAAAAAAAAGAATGTGATTTTATTCATGAAAAGATTGAAATTAAAAAAATTGATTATTACTTCTCAAATTCAATAGCACGAGCTTCAAAAACAATGAGTGATTGTAGAGCTATCGTTAGTAAACAATTTAAAAATGGGACAACTATTTGATGGAATATCTAAATATTTTATTACAAGAAATTTACAAAATTTTTTTCCTAGTTATACCGGTTCTTGTAACTGTAGCTATGATTGTTTGGTTAGACAGAAGGGTATGGGCTTCTATTCAAAAAAGAAGAGGCCCAAATGTTGTTGGTCCTTTTGGATTATTACAGTCTCTAGCTGACGCCTTAAAATATATTTTTAAGGAAATTATAATTCCAGCAAGTGCAAATAAAGCAATCTTCATTTTAGCGCCTATAGTTACGATGACTTTAGCTTTAGCAGCTTGGGCAGTAATTCCATTTAGTGAAAGTTTAATTCTATCTGATATAAATGTAGGAATACTATATCTTTTCGCTATATCTTCTTTAGGTGTCTACGGGATAATAATGGGTGGCTGGGCTTCTAATTCAAAATATCCATTTTTAGGGGCTATAAGGTCTGCTGCTCAAATGGTTTCATACGAAGTGTCTATAGGAATTATTATTATTAATGTATTACTTTGTGTTGGCTCCCTAAACTTGAAAGATATTGTTAACGCCCAACAAGATCTCTGGTTTGTATTTCCTCTTTTTCCAATGTTTGTAATTTTCTTTATTTCTGCTCTAGCGGAAACTAACAGACCGCCATTTGATTTACCAGAAGCTGAAGCAGAATTAGTTGCAGGTTACCAAACTGAATATTCAGGGATGATGTATGCAATGTTTTGGTTAGGAGAATATGCAAATATTTTATTAATGTGTGCTATGGGCTCAATTTTATTTTTAGGCGGATGGCTACCTCCTCTAGACATATATCCTTTTAATATAGTTCCATCATTTTTTTGGATGATTTTAAAAATTTTATTTTTATTTTTGCTTTTCTCTATAGTTAAAGCAATTGTGCCTAGATATAGATACGATCAGTTAATGAGATTGGGTTGGAAAGTTTTTCTACCATTTTCACTTTTTTATGTTGTACTAACTGCTAGTTTTTTATTTTATTTCGAATTATTACCAACAAAGGTTTATTAAATGAAAATTAATAGAATATTTAAAATAATTTTTTTATCTGAATTTGTTTCAGCGCTTTTAAAGGCAATTAAAGAAATTTTTAGAAGCAAAAAAACTATAAATTACCCTTATGAAAAAGGCCAAATAAGCCCTAGATTTAGAGGAGAACATGCGTTGAGAAGGTACCCCAACGGTGAAGAACGATGCATAGCTTGTAAATTGTGTGAGGCTGTATGTCCTGCCCAAGCTATTACTATTGAGTCAGAAGAAAAGGAGGACGGAAGTAGAAAAACAACAAGATATGACATTGACATGTTGAAGTGTATATATTGCGGACTTTGTCAAGAATCTTGTCCAGTGGATGCTATAGTTCAAGGACCAAACTTTGAATTTTCAACAGAAACCAGAGAGGAGCTTTACTATAACAAAGAAAAATTACTAGACAACGGTGACAGGTGGGAGTCAGTTATATCTAAAAATCTTAAATTAGATAAAGTTTACAAATAATGATTACACATACAATTTTTTTTTATTTTTTTTCAATCATTGCAATTTATTCTGCTCTAATGGTTATTACTTCTAAAAACACAGTAAATTCAGTTTTCTTCCTAATTCTAGATTTTATATCAGTTGGTTGTCTTTTTATAATGGTGGGTGCAGAATTTTTAGGAATGATTTTACTTATTGTTTATGTAGGAGCTGTTGCCGTACTTTTTCTTTTTGTAGTAATGATGTTGAATGTTGCTGAACAAAAAACCTCTTGGTTTAGAGGAAGGGTTACAAAGGGAACACACATTCCATCGGGATTATTTGTAAGTATACTTATATTTCTTGAGCTATTGGTTGTAGTAGGGGGATGGAAATATAAAACCAATATCATGTCTAGCGGAAGTTTACCTATAGATCAAAATACAACTAATACACATGAGCTCGGCAATGTTATGTATACAGATTATGTACTTTATTTTCAGTTATCAGGAATGATTTTACTTTTAGCAATGATGGGTGCAATTATTTTAACCTATAGAAAAAGAGAAAACATAAAAAGACAAAGTTACTTCAAACAGGTTTCAAGAGAAAAATCTTCATCAGTTGAATTGAAAGATGCTGAATTTGATAAAGGAGTTAAGATTGATGATTGAGATCGGATTAGGGCATTATTTAACTCTCGGAGCAATTATTTTTTCTTTAGGTATAGTAGGAATATTTTTAAACAGAAAAAACGTAATTGTTATTCTTATGTCTATTGAATTAATCTTATTGGCCGTAAATATTAATTTAATTTCTTTTTCCATTTTTTCTGGAGATATTTTAGGACAAGTATTCACTATGTTGATTTTATCTATAGCTGCAGCAGAAGCAGCTATTGGATTAGCTATTATTGTTATCTTTTACAGAAATAAGGGATCTATAAGAGTAGAAGATATTCATCAAATGAAAGGTTAAATGGAATACCTAATTTTATTTTTACCATTATTAGGCTCAATCTTCGGATACTTTGGTAAAAGTTTAGGGGATAAATTTTCTATAATAATTACAAGTTTATTTATTTCTATATCTGCTATTTTATCAATTATTGTTTTTTACAATGGCATAGTGAACAATATTTATGGAAATTATAAAATATTTGAGTGGATTAATTCAGGAAAATTTGTTGTCAATTGGTCAATTAACGTTGATCCACTTAGTTCAGTAATGTTAGTTGTTGTTACTCTTATCTCATCCCTCGTTCATATTTATTCAATTGGTTATATGAATAAAGATCCACATAAACCAAGATTTATGTCTTACCTTTCTCTATTTACTTTTGCGATGTTGACACTCGTTGTATCAGATAATTTTTTGCAATTATTTTTTGGATGGGAAGGTGTTGGCTTATCATCTTATCTATTAATTGGATACTGGTACAAAAAAAATTCTGCTAATAATGCAGCGATGAAGGCATTTCTTGTTAATAGAGTTGGAGACTTTGGATTAGCTATTGGAATTTTTCTAATTTTTTTTCATTTAGGCTCAGTCAATTACCAAGAAGTTTTTAAACTTATTCCTGATTTTTCAAATACTGATATTAATTTCTTAGGCCTAGAAGTTAATTTAATCACCTTAATTTGCATATTTTTATTTATGGGAGCTATGGGAAAATCTGCACAATTTTTTTTACACACTTGGTTACCAGATGCAATGGAGGGTCCAACACCAGTTTCTGCCTTAATTCACGCAGCAACAATGGTCACTGCAGGAGTATTTTTAGTTGTTAGATGTTCACCAATTTTTGAGTTTTCGCAAATAGCTTTAAATACAGTTGCAGTGATTGGAATGATTACTGCAGTATTTGCTGCATCAGTTGCATTGGTTCAAAATGATATAAAAAGAATAATCGCTTATTCTACTTGCAGTCAATTAGGGTATATGTTTTTTGCAGCAGGTGTAGGAGCTTACCATGTAGCTATTTTTCATTTGTTTACTCATGCATTTTTTAAAGCATTACTGTTTTTGGGATCAGGCTCAGTGATACATGCATTTAATGATGAACAAGATATAAGAGAAATGGGAGGAGTTTGGAAAAAGTTACCTTACACATGGGTTTTAATGCTTATAGGAACTCTTGCATTGACAGGTTTTCCGTTTCTCTCAGGTTTTTATTCTAAGGATGCTATAATAGAATTTGCGTATTTAAGGCATTCTACTGTGGGCTATTCAGCAGCTATAGTTGGAATTATTACTGCGTTTTTAACTTCTATATATTCTTGGAGACTTTTATTTTTAACATTTCACGGAAAATATAATAATAAAAAAATTTCTTTAGAAAAAACTCATGAATCACCAATTATAATGCTTATACCATTAATAATTTTAGGTGTAGGCGCTGTCCTTTCTGGGATTTTACTTAAAAATTTTTTTATCGGTCAAGAGAGTACTAATTTTTGGAAAAACTCTATATTTTTTATAAATGAATTGTCTCATGATCATATACCTCTATGGTTAATATTAATTACACCTATTATAGTAACTATAGCGATACCAATATCTTATTATTATTTTATTAAGAATCCAAAAATTTTAGAAAATTTTAAAATTTCTTATAATAAAATATATGATTTTTTATTAAACAAATGGTACTTCGATGAAATTTATGAATTTATTTTTGTCAAACCTCTAAAAAAATTAGGAGATATTTTTTGGAAAAGAGGTGATGAAAATACAATTGATAGATTTGGTCCAGATGGAATCTCGAAAGTAGTAAAATATATTTCAAATAAAGCGATAAAGTTTCAAACTGGCTTTATATATGACTATGCATTCGTAATGTTAATTGGATTATCAGCTCTAATAACTTACTTGATATTAAAATAAACATGAATTTCCCTATTTTATCTTCAATTATTTTTTTACCTTTCTTAGGGGCTTTATTTATTTTCTTGAGCCAAAGTAAAACAAGTTCAAATAAAAGTGCAATATATGTTTCGTTATTCACCAGTATAGCTAACTTTTTATTGTCAATTTTTTTATGGTATTCATTTGATAGAAACTTTACTGGTTTTCAATTTGTGGAGGAAAAAAATTGGATCAGTGGATTGATAAAATTTAAGTTAGGAATAGATGGAATTTCAATTTTGTTCATTGTTCTTACAACCTTCATTGCCCCAATATGTATTCTTTCATGTGTTAACAGTGTCAAATCACGAGTAAAAGAATTTCTTATAACTATTTTAGTTTTGCAAACTTTTATGCTAGGAGTTTTTTGCTCATTGGATCTTGTGATATTTTATTTATTTTTTGAAGCAGGTTTAATTCCAATGTTCTTAATTATAGGAATTTGGGGAGGACCAAGAAGAGTTTATTCTGCGTATAAATTTTTTCTTTATACTCTTTTGGGTTCTGTATTAATGTTAATAGCAATAATAGCAATTTATTGGATTTCAGGCACAACAGATTTAGTTCAAATTCTTGAATTTAAAATACCTAAGGAATATCAATATTTACTTTGGCTAGCATTTTTTAGCTCTTTTGCAGTTAAGTTACCTATGTGGCCTGTTCACACTTGGTTGCCAGATGCTCATGTTGAGGCACCTACAGCAGGTTCAGTAATATTAGCATCGATACTTTTAAAAATGGCAGGATATGGTTTTTTAAGATTTTCTGTGGGCATGTTCCCAGTTGCCTCGGAATATTTCACTCCTTTAGTTTACACGTTAAGCACAATCGCAATTATTTACACATCTTTGGTTGCTTTAATGCAAGAAGATATGAAAAAATTGATAGCTTATTCATCTGTAGCGCATATGGGTTATGTAACTTTAGGTATTTTTACTTTTACTAAACAAGGAATTGAGGGAAGTATTTATCAAATGATTAGCCATGGACTTATATCAGCAGCACTATTTTTGTCAGTAGGTGTTCTTTATGACAGAACCCATTCACGCTTGATCAATTCATATGGCGGAATTGTCAATATATTGCCAAAATTTTCTTTAATTTTTATGATTTTTACTTTGTCAGCTTTAGGTATACCTGGAACAAGTGGATTCGTTGGTGAGTTTTTAGTTCTATTAGGAATTTTCCAAAAAAACTATTTTGTAGCTATATTAGCTTCTTTGGGAGTAATTTTAGCGGCTGCTTATATGCTGTGGTTATATAAAAGGGTAATCTTTGGAAAACTAAATAATGATAACATTAAGAAAATTAAAGATATAAATCTTTCTGAAGGTTTGGTGCTATCTTTACTAGCTATCGCAACAATTGTTTTTGGATTTTATCCAGAACCAATACTTGATACAATAAGTGTTTCATCAGATTATTTGATAGAAAATTACAAAAAAGATCTAATTTATCATCTTATGGTCAACAAATGATTGAAAATTTTCAAATTTTATATCCAGAAATATTCCTCTCTTTATCAATTTTAATAATTTTGATGGTTGGAGTATTTATTAAAAAAAGCTACAACTTAGTTACAAACTTAACTTTTTTAATTTTATTAATTTTAATTGCAATACTTTTTAATGAAAAAGGAAATACTTTAATATTTTCCGATGTTTTCATAAGAGATTCTTTTTCAAATATCATTAAAATTTTAATTTTAATTTCAAGTTTGCTTATACTTTATTCATCTCAGATTTTTATAAAAGAAAATAATATCAACAAATTTGAATATCCAATTATTTTTTTAATAGCAATTTTAGGAATGTTTTTCATGGTCAGTGCAAACGACCTTATACTTTTTTACTTAGGTTTAGAGTTACAATCATTAGCTCTTTATATACTAACGGCTATAGATAGAGACAATTTAAGAGCAACAGAATCTGGTATTAAGTTTTTTATTTTAAGCGCTTTGTCCTCAGGTTTGTTACTATATGGATGTTCATTGTTATATGGTTTTACTGGGTCCACAAATTTTGAAATTATTAATAATGAACTAACTTCTGAAAATATTGGAGCAGTTTTTGCAATGGTTTTCATTTTAGTTGGTTTGGCTTTCAAGGTTTCAGCAGTTCCTTTTCATATGTGGACCCCAGATGTTTTTGAGGGTTCTCCTTCTTCAATAACAAGTTTTTTTGCAATAGTACCTAAGATTGCTGGAATAGCTGTTTTTATAAGATTTATGCAAGTACCATTTGAAAATATTTTGATTGAATGGCAATCAATAGTGATTTTTTTATCTATTGCCTCAATGATTTTGGGAGCGGTTGCTGCTATAGGTCAAAAGAATATAAAAAGACTTATAGCTTATAGTTCTATCGGACATATTGGTTATGCTTTAGCTGGGATAGCAACTGGAACTTTATCAGGGTATAGCAGTTCAATTTTATATATTGCAATTTACGCTGTGATGAATCTAGGAATATTTGGTTGTATTTTTCTTATGAAAAAAGATGGTAAATACACTGAAGAAATTAATGATTTATCTGGAATATCTACAAAACACCCTCTGATTTCAATATCTTTTTTAATTATACTTTTTTCATTAGCGGGAATTCCTCCTCTGGGTGGTTTCTTTGCAAAATTTTATGTTTTCATGTCTGTCGTAGAAAGTGAAATGTATACACTTGCGATTATAGGTTTGCTAACAACTGTAATTTCTGCATTTTATTATCTTAAGATAATTAAAATTATATATTTTGATGAAATTGTAAAACCTTTCGATGAAAATAAAAATTTTAGTATTTCAGGTACAATTTTTATTTCTTGTATTTTTTTAATAACATTTTTTTTATACCCTTCAATATTTAATGATTTAATCCTCACGGCAGTTTCTAAATAATGAACTTAAGAATTATAAAATTTAATAGTGTAAAAAGCACTAATGATGAAGCCATAAAGATGATTAAATTTAATAAATTGAAATCAGGTATAGCTGTAGCCACAAATCAAAGTAAAGGCAGGGGAACTATGGGAAAAAAATGGATTTCTAAAAAGGGCAATTTATTTATCTCAATTTTTTTTGATATAAGTAAATCCAACATAAAAAGAGATAAATTTTCAGTTTTTAACCCACATATAATTAAAGATGTGTTAAAAAAGTATTCTAAATATAAAATAATTATAAAATGGCCAAATGACTTGTTAATAAAGAAACGTAAAGTTTGTGGTATTTTACAAGAAATAATAAGTTACAAAAATAAAAATTATTTGATAATAGGTGTAGGCATTAATACTTTTGTCTCACCAGGTAGTAGAAATTTTAATTCAACTTCTTTATTAAAATGTTCTAAAACTAAAATTACAAACAGAGAAATTTTAATGAAAACAAAGCAATCTTATGAAAAATTTATTACTGATTCCCGTATTAGAGATTATAATTATTTGAAAAAAAAAATCTGCAAAATATAAAATGAGATATTTAATTGGAGATATTGGAAATACTTTAACAAAATTATCGATATTTAATTCTAAATTTAAAATAGTCAAATCTTATCATATTGATACAGCTAAGCTTAATAATAAAAAATTTTTATCAAATTATCTCAAAAGAATTATAAAAAAAGATATCAATAAAAAAATATTATTTTCTAGCGTAGTTCCAGAAATTTATTATAAATTAAAGAGCTATTTTAAAAAAAAGAACTTTATTTGCTATGAAATTAAAGATTTGAAAATAGAAAAAATTATAAAAACAAAAGTAAAAAATATTTCACAAGTTGGTTCTGACCGTTTATCTAATGCTATTGGTTCATATGTTTTTTATAAAAAAGACAGTTTAATAATAGATTTTGGAACTGCTACAACTTTTGATGTTGTAAAACATCCAGGCGTTTATGATGGAGGCGTTATAGCCCCTGGAATAAATTTATCAATATTAAATCTGAATAAGGCCACTGCTTTGCTTCCTATTTTTAAACTAAAGAAAATAATCAAAACCTATGGTAAAAACACTAAAGAAGCACTTAATGCAGGTTTTTTATGGGGTTACCAAGGGTTAATAAATAATATTGTCAAAAAAATAAATGCAACAAGCAAAAATAATTATAAAATTATACTTACTGGTGGATATGCAGCTCATTTTAAAAAGTATATTTTAAAAAAATCAATTATAGATAAAAATATTACAATAAAGGGTGTAATGGAAATTTATAAAAGATTAATTTTATGAATAAAGATGAATTAATTTTTTGCCCTCTAGGGGGCTCAGGTGAAATAGGGGCTAACTTGAATTTGTATGCCTATGGATCGGAGGATAATCAAAAGTGGATCATAGTCGATATGGGAGTTACTTTTGCAGATGACTCTTTACCTGGAATAGATTTAATATATCCAGATCCCGGTTTTATTTTAGATAAAAAAAATGATTTATTAGGTATTGTTTTAACTCACGCTCACGAAGATCACATAGGAGCTGTTACACATATTTGGCCAGACTTAAAATGTAAAATTTTTGCTACCCCATTTACTGCAGCTTTAATAGAAGAAAAATTTAAAGAAAAAAAGATAGATATTTCAAATCATTTAAAAATTATTCAGCTAAATGGGAAAATCAATTTAGGCCCCTTTAAAATTGATTTCATAACTTTAACTCATTCTATACTGGAACCGAACGGGTTATGCATTACCACACCTTCTGGAACAGTTTTGCATACCGGAGATTGGAAAGTGGATCCTAACCCGCTTATTGGTAAAAACATAGATAAAGAAAAGTTAATAGAAATAGGAAAGAAAGGTGTTCTAGCCATGATATGTGATTCAACAAATGTTTTTAGTGAAGGACGAGCAGGATCAGAAGCCGACGTGAGAGATAGCCTAGCCAGAATAATGGAATTAAAAACTAAAAAAATCATTGTTACTTCTTTCGCTTCTAATGTAGCTCGAATGGAAACAATATTTTATTGTGCAAAAAAAACTGGGAGAAACATTTGTTTAGTCGGACGTTCAATGCACCGAATATACAAAGCAGCAAGAAAATGTGGATATTTACAGAATTTAATAGAGCCTCTTGAACCAAGAGAGGCAAAAAAAATACCAAGAGATAAAATTATATACCTTTGTACAGGAAGCCAAGGTGAACCTATGGGAGCAATGAATCGTATTGTAAATGGAATACACCCTGATGTTTTTTTGGAAAAAGGCGATTCTGTTATTTTTTCTTCAAAAATAATTCCTGGAAATGAAAAAAAATTATATAAATTACAAAATCTAATTACCAAAGAAGATGCAGAAATAGTTACTGAAGAAAATGCTTTTGTACATGTATCTGGTCATCCCAATAGAGAAGATTTGAAGGATATGTACAATTGGGTAAAACCAAATTGTGTTATACCAGTTCATGGAGAACACAGACATATGAAAGAACACGCAAATTTTGCAAAAAAAATGCAAATACCTCAAACTCTATTGATAGAGAATGGTGATATCATAAAAATTTATTCAGACAAGACGCCAAAAATTATTGATAAAGCACCAATTGGAAGAATGTATTTAGATGGTTCCGTAAAAGTGAGTGAAGATTCACAATCTATTAAAGAAAGAAAAAATCTATCTATAAATGGCTATTTAGAGGTCACACTAATTGTTTCAAATAATGGTAAGGTTAAAAGACCAATTATTTCTTGTAAAGGAATCCCAGAAGATGAAATTAACCAAAATTTTATTTTTGATATGGAGAGTGAAATTATTGATACATGCAGATCATTTTCATTACAAAGCAAAAAACAAGAAAAGAATCTTATTGAGGTCTTAAAACAAAATTGCAGAAAGATGGTAAAAGAAAGAACTGGTAAAAAACCTTATACAAATATTAACATTGCAAGAATTTAGTTGTATTTTCCTGTAAGATTAATAAGTTCTTATTTAATTTGGAGTATTTATAACGATGTTATTATCAAAACTACTAATTCCTATTACTAAAGACCTACCTTCAGACGCTAAAATTAAATCTCATCAATTAATGCTGAGGACAGGTATGATTAGACAATCTTCGGCTGGCATTTATTCTTGGCTACCATTAGGTTTTAAAGTTATGAAAAAAATTGAACAAATCGTTAGGGAAGAACAAAATAAAATTGGTGCTCAAGAGATGTTGATGCCTACAATTCAATCAGCTGATATTTGGAAAGAGAGCGGAAGATACGATGACTATGGAGAAGAAATGCTAAGAATAAAAGATCGTCAAGGAAGAGAAATGCTTTATGGTCCAACTAACGAAGAGCTTGTAACTGAGATATTTCGTTCAAGTGTAAAATCATATAAGTCACTTCCACAAATGCTTTATCATATTCAATGGAAGTTCAGAGATGAAGTTAGACCAAGATTTGGCGTGATGAGATGTAGAGAATTTTTTATGAAAGATGCATATTCATTTGATATTGATGAGGACTCAGCAAAAAAATCTTACAATAAAATGTTTTTTTCTTATCTAAATACATTTAAAAGATTGGACTTACAGGCTATACCAATGGCAGCAGACACTGGGCCTATAGGGGGAGACTTATCTCATGAGTTTGTTATTTTAGCTGAAACTGGAGAAAGCAAAATATATGCAGATAAAAAAATTTTTGAGGTTAATTTAAGTAATTTTAAATTTGATGATAAGTCTTTAGAAAAAATGCGAAAAGATTTTTCATCTTTTTATGCAGTAACAGATGAAAAATTTAAAAAAGAAGAATTTGATAAAAGCGTCGATAAATCTAACCAAATTATTACAAAAGGAATAGAGGTTGGTCACATTTTTTATTTTGGAGATAAATATTCTAAGCCTTTGAATTGTTTTGTCGACACTAAAGATGGAAAAAAAGATTTAGTCAAAATGGGATCTTATGGAATAGGTGTTTCGAGACTAGTTGGAGCAATTATAGAAGCCAAATACAATAATGAAATTATGAAATGGCCAAAGGCAGTTTCACCTTTCGACGTTGTTATCATTCCAAGCATAAGTAAAAATAATAACGAAAACATGGTAAAAGCAAAGAAAATTTACGATGAATTAAAAAAACAAAATATTGACGCATTGTTAGATGATGTTGATGAAAATATGTCTATAAAATTTAAAAAACATGACTTAATAGGAGTTCCTTTTCAAATTATTTTAGGATCAAAGTCAACAGAAAACAAATTTGAATTTAAAGAAATAAATAAAAATGCCCAAATATTAAGTCTCGAAGAAATAAAACAAAAACTTAAAAAACAAATTGTTTAACAAAGTTGAAAGACTAATTTCATCAAGAAATTTAAGACCTAAAAAAAAAGAGGGTTTCTTAAAAATTATATCTATTTTTTCATTCTTAGGGATAATGCTTGGTGTAACAATACTGATAATCGTTATGTCAGTAATGAATGGTTTTAGATCAGAACTAACAAATAAAATTATTGGATTTAACCCACACATTGTAGTCAAGCCCTATAGCAAACCCATAGATAAATTTTTTAAAGATTCTTTAAAAAAAAAATATGAAAATTTTCAAATTGCCAATTCATATACAGGTGAAGGCGTTATCTTAATTAAAAATAATGCAAAAGGAGTATTAGTAAAAGGCGTAGATAATAAAAAAAATCATAATTTAGTATTCATTAAAGAGAAAATTATTGATGGAAAATTTGAGAATTTTGAAAAGGGAAAATTAATTATAGGAAATGAATTAGCAATCAGTTTAAACGTTGTAGTAGGCGATAAACTAAATTTAATGTCATCTACATTTATTAATACTCCGCTTGGAGGAGTTCCTTTGCAGCAAAACTTTGAAATAGCTGGAGTTTTTAACAGTGGCTTCTATGAGTTTGATCAAAATGTTGTGTTCATAGGTCTTAATGATGCACTATCTTTATTTGATAAAACTGAAAAAGATTTAAGTTTAGAAATTAATTTAAATAAACCACTTCAAGCAGATTTTTATAAAAAAGAAATAGAAGAGATGAATGAAAGTTTCTATGTTTATTCTTGGGCAGATTTGAACAAATCTTTCTTCAGTGCTTTAAAAATGGAGAGAAATATTATGTTTATAATTTTAACTTTAATTATTATTGTAGCAGCGTTTAATATTATTTCTGGTTTAACTATTTTAATTAAAAATAAAACTAAAGAAATTGCAATATTTAAAACTTTAGGCTTAAGTAAAAACTCAATAATTAAATCTTTTTTTTTAACAGGCTTTACTATCGGTTTATTAGCTTCAATATCTGGTGTGATTTTGGGTGTAATATTTTCATTTTACATAGAGGAAATAAGATTTTTTATTTCATCAACATTTAATTTAGAAATTTTCCCTGCTGACATTTATTTTTTAGATGAGTTACCAAGCGAAATTAATCCAATTTCTATTGGCATTATATTTATATTTTCAATTTTAATCACTGCTTTAGCATCATTTTTTCCTGCTAAAGTAATATCAAAAATGAATGTGACGAAAGCACTGAAGTATGAATAAATTTTTAATAGAAGCAAAAAAAGTTAAGAAAACTTTTTCACACAAAAATGGGCAAATTCATGTTTTTAAAGATGTAAATTTAAGTGTTAAACCAGGTGATTTAGTTGCTCTAGTAGGTCCGTCCGGTTCGGGAAAATCTTCTTTTTTACATTTACTTTCATTATTGGATAGTCCAACCTCAGGTCAGATTATATTTTTAGGAAAAAACTCTAAAAACTTCTCTGAAAATCAAAAAAATCAAATAAGGCAAAAAAAAATCTCAATAATTTTTCAAGATAATAACTTACTATCTGATTTTACGACTGTCGAAAATGTATTAATGCCTCTAATTATTCGAGGAGAAAACTACAAAACCTCTCTTAATAAAGCAAAAAAAGTACTTAAAGAGGTTAATTTAATTGACAGGACAAACCATTTTCCAAATGAATTATCTGGCGGAGAACAACAAAGAGTTGCAATAGCAAGATCTTTAATAGCAGAAACTGATTTAATACTAGCTGATGAACCAACAGGAAACTTAGATTATAAAACTTCTCAAGATGTTTTTTCTTATTTTCTTAAATTAAAAAGACTTAACAAAACTATTATTTATGCAACTCATAATAGAGAGCTTGCTAACAAAGCAGATTATAAGTTGAGTATTTCTAATGGTAATATAAAAAGGATTAATGGCAAATGACGCTAATCAATTTTCTTACTTCAAAATTCACTCAGAATATTCTATTTGCGAAGGTGCAATTAAAATCGATGATCTAGCAAAAACCTGCAAAGAATATAAAATTAAATCAGTCGGATTATGTGACAGCTATAATTTGTGTGGGGCTTTAGAATTTGCAGAAAAACTGAGCAAATCTGGTTCACATCCAATAATAGGAACACAAGTTAATTTTAAATTTGGTAGTGAAATAGGAAAAATTCCATTATTCGCCACTACAGAGAAGGGATACAAAAATCTTATCAAACTATCCTCTAAAAGTTACCTAGAAAATGATGATATTAGTGAACCACACTGTACGCTTTCAGACTTAAAGAAACTGCATGAAGACCTAATAATATTAACAGGTGGGCATTTTGATTTTTTTGGCAATTTGTTCAAATTAAACAAAAATAAAATTATATCAGAGATTTTACTAGACTTAAAAAAGGTTTTTAAAGAAAGAATATATATTGAGTTACAAAGACATAAAGAACCAGGCGAAAAAAGTTTTGAAAATTTTTTAATTAACTTATCTTCGACTACTCAACTACCTTTAATAGCTTCTCAGGAAGTATATTATTTAAAAAAAGATATGTTCGAAGCACATGATGCACTAATTTGCATAGGTGAAAAAAGTTTTATAGATGACCAAAGTAGAAAAAGATATAGTAGTGAGCACTATTTAAAGGACTCTGATAGTCTTAAAAAACTTTTTAGTGATTTGCCTGAAGCATTAGAAAATAATTATAATTTTCCTTTTAGATTTAACTTTAAACCTAAAAAATCCTTGCCAATTTTGCCTTCAATTAAAAAGAAAAATCAAAGTTTGGAGGAAGAACTATTTTTGCAAGCAAAAAGTGGTTTAGATAAGAGATTTAAAAGTTTTGACTCAAATAAGATTAAAAATAAGGAGGTTTATGAAAAAAGACTTTCACACGAATTAAATATTATTAAAAAAATGAATTACGCAGGGTATTTTTTAATTGTTTCAGACTATATTCGATGGGCAAAGCAAAATAAAATTCCTGTAGGACCAGGCAGAGGGTCAGGTGCTGGTTCTTTAGTAGCTTACTCCCTAGATATCACTGATCTTGATCCTTTAGAATTCAACTTAATTTTTGAAAGATTCTTAAATCCTGACAGAATCTCAATGCCTGATTTTGATATAGATTTTTGTGAGGAAAAAAGAGATTTGGTTTTTAAATACCTAAAGTCAAAATATCTTAACGGGGTAGCTCACATAATTACTTTTGGAAAACTTAAAGCAAGAATGGCTTTAAGGGATGTTGGAAGAGTTTTAGGACTTCCTTATGGACATGTTGATAAAATATGTAAAATGGTACCATTTGATCCTTCTCGTCCTTTAACCTTACAAGAGTCAATAGACAGAGAACCTAGATTTAAAGATGAGATTAGACAAAATAAAAAAGTTGAAAAGTTAATAGAACTGTCACTAAAATTAGAGGGAATAAATAGAAATATGGCAACTCATGCTGCTGGAGTAGTTATTGCTGGAGAAACTTTATCTGAACAGGTTCCTTTATATAAAGACAATAGCTCGAACCTAATTCTCCCATCTACTCAATTTAATATGCATTCATCTGAGGATGCTGGGTTAGTAAAATTTGATATTTTAGGTTTAAAAACATTAACAGTGATAAGCAAAACTTTAAAAATGCTCTCTCAAAAAAATATTAAATTAGATATTAGCAAAATTAATCTTCAAGATGAAAATGTTTTTAAACTTTTGTCAACGGGAGAAACTACTGGACTTTTTCAAGTTGAAAGTACCGGAGTAAGAGAATCTTTGAAACAAATGAAACCAAATAAATTTGAGGATATTATAGCGTTGGTAGCATTATACAGACCAGGGCCAATGAATAATATTCCTATCTATAACGATTGTAAAAATGGCTTAAAAAAGCCAGATTATATTCATCCATCCCTAGAAAAAATACTTAAACCTACTTATGGAATAATAATTTACCAAGAACAAGTGATGCAAATCGCTCAAACTCTTGCAGGATTTACTGCTGGTGAGGCAGACATCTTAAGAAAAGCAATGGGTAAAAAGAAAAGAGCAGAGCTAGAAAAACAAAAGGAAAGATTTATTAATGGAGCTGTTAAAAATGGAATTAAAAAAGATTTAGCTAATTTTATATTTCAAAAAATAACACCTTTCGCTGAGTATGGATTTAACAAAAGTCATGCTGCTGCTTATGCTTTGATTGCTTATCAGACGGCTTTTTTAAAAACATATTATAAAGAAGATTTTATAGCTGCAACAATGTCTACTGAATTAAATAGTACAAATAAATTAAGAGAGTTTGTAGAGGAATTAAAAAGACTAAAAATTGAAGTGGTTAGACCTTGTATCAACAGTTGTTTTGCAGAGTTTAAAGCTGAAAAAAATAAAATTTTTTATGGTTTATCAGCTATTAAAAACGTAGGTTTTGAAGCAGTATCAAATATTATCGCTGAAAGAAAAAAAAATGGAAAATTTAAGTCAATTCATGATTTTATAAAAAGAGTAAATCCAAAAGATGTTAATAAACTTCAGTTAGAAGGTCTTGTTAAAGCTGGAGCTTTTGATTTATTAGAGAAAAATAGATCAAAATTATTTTTTTCAATTCCAAAAATTATTTTGACAGTTAAAAGCCTTTATGAAGAAAAAATTAGTAATCAAACTAATCTTTTTGGCGAAGATGAAGATAGTTCTAATAAAATACTTGAGTTTGAAAATCAAACTATGTGGACAAAGAAAGAGATATTAGCGGAGGAATTTTCCTCACTTGGATTTTATATTTCAGATCACCCGTTAAATGAATACAAAGATTTATTTTCTCAATTAAAAATTATATCTTATAAGGACTTCATAGCGAGCAATGAAAAAGAATCTTTAGTAGCTGGAACAATAATGTCCATACAGGAAAAAAAGAGTTCAAAAGGAACAGCTTTTTCAATTATAAAATTTAGTGATAATAGCGGTGAATATGAGATATTTTTATTTTCTGAACTCTTAATTAGTAATAGGGATAGACTTAAAGAGTCTAATTCATTTGTACTTACTCTTCAAAAAGATAAATTTTTTGAAAATAATGGCACATCAAGAATAAATGTTAGAAAAATTTTAGATATGAATGAACTTGTAAACAAATCATACAAAAAAGTTTCAATTGAACTTAATGATAATTACAATTTAGAGGATCTTAAATCAGTTTTGAAAGAGGAAGGCGAGACACAAATAAATATCCTTGTAAAGGATAAAAATAAAACTTTGGCATTCCAACTAGAAAGAACAAGAAAATTTGATTTTAATATATTTAACGACATTAAAAGCAAACAATACGTTAAAAAAATACATTTTTAGCATCTTGCTTTTTCTTACAATTAATTATATCAAAGCTTAATTTCGCACACAGTTTTAAGGGTTTATAGCCTTACCGGTCCAAATTTTGGAGTTACTGTGGTGGATTAACCGGAAAAATTTATGAACGTACCTGAAGTAGACATAAAACAACTATTAGAAGCTGGGGTCCACCTCGGACACAAAACTCTCAGATGGAATCCAAAAATGAAGAGATACATTTTTGGTGAGAAAAATTCTATTCATATTATCGACTTAACACAAACGGTAGTTTTTTTAAAAAGTGCTTTGTCTGCAGTTCACAAATGCATTTCAACTGGAGGAAAAATTTTAATTGTTTCAACAAAGAAGCAAGCATCTGAACAAGTTAGTGTATTAGCACAAGAGACCGGACAATTTTTTGTAAATTATAGATGGTTAGGTGGAATGCTTACAAATTGGAACACAATTCAAAATTCTATCAAAAGAATGAAACTTTTGGATGATCAGTTATCAAAAGATGATATCGGATTTACAAAAAAGGAGATTTTAAAATTAAACAAGGAAAGAGATAAACTTAAAAGATCTTTAGGCGGTATAGCTGAAATGAAAAAAGTTCCAGAGATGATATTTATAATTGATACAAATGTTGAATCTTTAGCTGTAAAAGAAGCTATTAAACTAAATATACCTATTGTTGGAATATTAGATACTAATTCAGATCCAACAAATATTAAGTTTCCAATTCCAGGAAATGATGACGCTAGAAGATCTATTAATCTTTATTGCGATCTTCTTAAAAACACAATTTCAGATGCATCAAAAAATATTCAGGTAAAAGAAGATAAAAAAGAAGAAAAGAAAAAAATAGAAAAAAAAATAGAAAAAAATATTAAAGTCAAGAAGTAACTTGCTTAATCTTATCACTAATATGTCAAATAAAGATTTACTGGAGAATATTAAAAAATTAAGAGAACTTACTGGAGTGGGTTTTAAAGACTGTAAATTAGCAATCGATGAAAATAATGGAGATATAGAAAAATCAATAGAGTTTCTAAGAAAAAAAGGTATCGCAAAAGCATCAAAAAAAATGAGTAGAACGGCTTCAGAAGGTTTGGCTTTAGTAAATACAAAAGATGGAGAAATATCATTAATAGAAATTAATAGCGAAACAGACTTTGTTGCAAAAAATAAAGATTTTATTTCTTTTTGTAAAGAATTATCAAATATATGTTTTAACAATAAAGGAGACATTAAAAAAATTGAGTCTTCTAAAATGAAAAATAATATGTTGGTAAAAGATAACTTAGTAGATCTAATTTCAAAAATTGGTGAAAAAATTACAATTAGAAGATCAAAATTCTTTGATAATAAAAATGGCAGCAACTTCCATTATGTTCATAATGCAATTGAACAAAATATAGGCAAGATAATTTCTGTTGTAAAATTAAGTGATGAAACAAAAGATAAAAATAGAGAAATAGGTATTAAGTTGGCCATGCATATCGCAGCTTCTAACCCACTATCAGTTGATAAAAATGATTTGGATAAAAAAATTTTAGATAAAGAACTAGAAATTATCAAAGCTGAATTATCAAACTCAGGAAAAGAAGACGATATGATTGAAAAAATATCAAAAGGTAAATTAAATAAGTTTATATCTGACAATACTTTAGTAAATCAAATATGGATTATGGACCCTAAAAAGAAAGTATCTGATATACTCCAAGGTATAAAAGTATTAAGTTTTACTAGATACAAGGTTGGGGAAGGTGTTTAGATTATATGAGTTCACCATTTAATGAAAAAAATTATTCCTTAAGAATGGAAAAGACAATCTCTTCTTTTAAGAAAGATATCTCAACTTTAAGAACTGGTAGAGCCAATGCAAACATGCTCGATAATATTAGACCAGATGTATACGGGCAGCAAATGCCAATAAATCAGTTAGCTACAGTAAGTGTTCCTGAGGCAAGGTTAATCTCAATTCAAGTTTGGGATAAGGCCAATGTAACTGTAATAGACTCAGCAATTAAAAAGTCAGATTTAGGAGTTAACCCACAAATTGATGGTCAAACAGTTAGGATAAGGATTCCAGATTTAACAGAAGAGAGACGAAAAGAACTTATTAAAGTTTTGAAAGGTATGGGAGAAAAAAGCAAAGTATCAATTAGAAATATACGAAGAGATGCCAATGAAGATGTAAAGAAATTATTAAAGGATAAAAAAATAGGTGAAGATGAAAATAAATCTCTTGAAAAAAATATTCAAAAAATTACAGATAACAATATCGAAAATATAGATAAAATCTTACAAGAAAAAGAAAAAGAAATAATTCAGATATGAACAAACTTAACCACGTTGCCTTCATCATGGATGGTAATGGTAGGTGGGGCAAGAACAAAAATAAAAGCAGAAATTTTGGTCACTTAAAGGGCGTTGAAACTGTTGAGAAAATAGTAAAGGCTTCCCTAAAACTAAGAATTCCTATGATAACTTTTTATGTTTTTTCTACCGAAAATTGGAGAAGACCTAAGACTGAAATAAGGTTTTTATTTAACTTAATAGGTTCATATTTTAAAAAAGAAATTAATAATGTTATTAAAAATGGAATTAAAATAAATATACTAGGGAGGACGTCATCGTTTTCTACTCCATTAAAAAGTGTTTTAAGAGATACGGTCAAAAAGACAACAAAAAATAAAAAACTAGTTGTAAATCTAGCTCTAAACTATGGTTCAAAAAATGAAATAAAAAATGCTTTCATTAAACTGAAAAAAAGTCGTTCAAAAATTTCAGAGGCTAAAATAAGTAAAAACCTTTATACAAGTAAAATGCATGATCCGGATATTTTAATAAGAACTGGTGGTCAGAGAAGATTAAGTAATTTCATGTTGTGGCAATTAGCCTATTCTGAACTTTACTTTCTTGATAAATTGTGGCCTGATTTTAATTCGAATGATTTAAGAAAAATTATTAAAAAGTATAGATCTGTAAAAAGAAATTTTGGTAAAGTATGAAAAATCTTCAAAAAAGAATTTTAACCTCATTAGTTATATTTCCACTATCAATATTCTTTATTATAAAGGGCGGAAACTATATAGTCTCATTTCTTTACGCAGTATTAATTTTAGGAAACTTTGAAGTATTCTCAGCTTTTAAAAGGAAAACTACAATAATATTTCTAGATGTAATTTTGGTAATATCTTTATTATCACTTTTATATTTAAGAAACGATACAGCTTCATCCTATGTGCTTTTAATTTGGATAGTTACTTTAACAATTTTCTCGGACATAGGTGGTTATATTTTTGGAAAAGTTTTTAAATGGAAAAAATTAACTAGTATTAGTCCTAACAAAACTTTATCAGGAGCTATTGGGTCTTTTTTTTTCTCATTCATGTCAGTTTTTGCTATTGGAGGTATAGTAAATTTAATTGAAGGACTTAACTTTAATTTTTTTTTAAAACCAAAGTATTTTCTTTTAGCTATAGTATTTTCTTTAGCAGCGCAAATAGGTGATATTTCAATTTCTTATTTTAAAAGATTGGAAAAAATAAAAGATACTGGAAAAATTTTACCAGGACACGGAGGAATATTTGATAGAATTGATGGATTAATTTTTGTAGTTATTGTCGCCTACTTTGCGTACAGTTTAAATTTATTTCCATGAAAAAAAAAATAGCAATTCTTGGATCAACAGGTTCAATTGGAACTACCTCTTTAAATATAATTGAAAAAAAAAGTAAACTTTTCAAAATTGAAGTTTTATCTGCAAATAAAAATTATAATAAAATATTACACCAAATTAAAAAGTTTAAACCAAGTTTTTTTATAGTCACAAACAATGATATTTATTTAAAAATTAAAAAAAAATTAAAAAATAATAAAACTAAAATTATCAATAGTTTTAAACAACTTAGTTTTTCAAATAAAAGATTAGATATAACTATAGCTGCAATACCTGGACTGATTGGTCTGGAACCAACAATAAAATTTACAAAAATTAGCAAAAAGATTTTATTAGCAAATAAGGAGGCAATTATTTGTGGATGGGATATTATTAAAAAAACAGCTATTAAAAATAATACAAAAATAATTCCCTTAGATTCTGAACATTTTTCTATTTTCAAACTTGTTGAAAATTATAAAGATAAAGATATTGATAAAATTTATATTACAGCGTCAGGAGGCCCTTTCTTAAATTTAGCTAAAAATAAATTTAAAAATATTAAACCTTCTGAAGCTTTGAAACACCCAAAATGGAGAATGGGTAAAAAAATATCTATAGACTCTGCCACATTAATGAACAAAGTTCTTGAATTAATTGAAGCTCAAAAAATTTTTAACTTTGATAAGAATAAATATCATATAGTTATACACCCTCAATCATTAGTGCACGCTATAGTTAAATTTAAAAACGGTATAACAAAATTACTTTATCACGAACCAAGTATGACGATACCGATAGCTAATGCAATATTTGACTCAAATTTTAAAATTAACACTTTATCAAAATCGAAAAATTCTAGTAGCGAGATAGAAGATCTTAATTTTCTAAAAGTTGATATAAAAAGATTTCCCATAATAAAAATAATACCCAAATTGAACCAATATCAATCTACGCCTATTATCATCAATGCGGTTAATGAAATATTAATTGATCATTTTTTGAAAAGAAAAATTAGTTTTAATTCAATTTCTAAGTACTTATTCAAGGTATTAAAGGATAAAAATTATAAAAAATATGCTATAAAAAACTCAAAAAATCTTAAAAACATATATATGATTGATCAATGGTCTAGAGACACAATTTTGGAAATTTTAAGAAAAAAATAAAATGAAAAAACTTATTATTATTTTTACTTTAATTTTTTTTAGCAATTCAAATGCTGAAATAGCTAGAAATGTAATAATTGAAGGTAACAAAAGAATTAGTGATGAGACTATTAAAGTATATGGAAATATAAAATTAAATACAGATGTAAGCAAACAGGACATTAATCAAATTCTGAAAGACTTATATTCGACAGAATTTTTTGAAAATATTGAAATAAGTTTAAATGATGGTGTTTTAAAAATAGTACTTAAAGAATATCAGATTATTAATAACATTGAACTTAGGGGAGAAAAAACAGAAAAGTTTAAAGAACTAATTTTAGAAAGAATAAGTTTAAGATCTAAAGGTTCATTCGTAAAAAGCAAACTAGTTAATGATGTAAATTTAATTAAAAAGATATACGGAACTCTAGGTTATAGTTTTGCTAAAGTAGAAACTAAACTTCAAAGTTATTCTGACGAAAGAATTAACTTGGTATTTCTTATTGACAAAGGAAATAAAACTAAAATCTCTAAAATATTTTTTATAGGTGATAAAAAAATTAAAGACAGAAGATTACGAGATGTGATAGTTTCTGAGGAAGATAAATTCTGGAAATTTTTAACTAAAAATGTAAATTATAATCAGCAAAGTATAGATTTAGATAAAAGATTACTAAGTAATTATTATAAGTCTATGGGATATTATGATGTCCAAGTTGTATCTAGCAGCGTTGATATAGAAAACCAAGAAAAAGTTAATATAACATATAATATAAATGCAGGTCCAAGATATAAAATTAAAAAAATAACTACTGATATAGGAGATGTTATTGATAAAAAATTATTTTTACCATTAAAAAAAGAATTTAATAAAAGAATAGGCAAATATTATTCACCATTTAGTGTGAAAAAACTTTTAGATGAAATTGATGCCGTTATTTCAAATAACGACCTGCAGTTCATTCAACATTCTGTGAATGAAGTCATCTCAGAAGCAGATGAAACCATAGAGATTCAATTCAATGTTTTCGAAGGCCCTAAACTTGCTGTTGAAAGAATAAATATTAAAGGTAACACAGTAACTAATGAGGCTGTAGTTCGATCTGAGCTTATGTTAGATGAAGGAGATCCATTTAATGAATTAAAGTTAGATCAATCTATATCAAAACTAAAAGCAAGAGGTATATTTGGTGCGGTTAAAAAGGTAGTTACTACAGGATCTGATAGCGAGCTGAAAATAATAGATATAATTGTAGAAGAAAAAGCTACTGGAGAGATAAGTGCTGGTGCAGGTATAGGTACTCAAGGAGGTTCTTTTGCTTTCGACGTGAAAGAAAATAATTGGCTAGGTCAAGGTATTTCAATTGCCTCGTTCATAGATGTTAATGCCGAAACTTTAAAAGGACAACTACAAGTCTCGAATCCAAATTTTAATTACAGCGGTAATGCTTTAACTTATCTTGTTAGCAGCACACAAAATGACAAACCAGACTCTGGATATGAAAACAGTTTAGTGTCTTTAGCTATAGGTACTGGCTTTGAACAGTATAGAGGAATATATGTTTCACCTGAGCTATCTCTCGATTTTGATGATTTGACTGTTGATGGATCAGCATCAGAGAATTTAAAAAAACAAGCTGGCAATTTTACTGACTTTTCTCTTAATTACGCAGTATCTGCAGATAGAAGAGACAGAGCTTTCATGCCAACTGATGGTTACTATTCTAGTTTTAGCCAAGCTTTGCCAGTATATTCTGATTCACCATCAATCAGAAATACTTATATGTTTAGTAAGTATCAAGGATTTAGCGAAAATTTAGTTGGAGCTTTTAAATTCTATGCAAGCGCAATACACGGAATGAGCAGTGATGATGTTAGATTGAGTAAAAGAATTTCATTACCTTTTAGAAGACTCAGAGGATTTGAAGCAGGAAAAGTTGGTCCAGTGGATAACAAAGACTACATAGGAGGAAACTACGCAACAGCAATGAATTTTGAGGCTAATTTACCAAATTTATTTCCTGAAAGTTCTAAAACTGAAATGAGTTTATTCTTAGATGCTGCAAATCTATGGGGTGTAGATTACTCATCTACAATAGAAGACTCAAACAAAATTAGATCATCAGCAGGTTCAGTTGTTAATTGGACATCACCAATTGGACCAATGTCACTAGTTTTTGCTCAAGAAATTAGTTCAGCCAGTACTGACAAAACAGAGTCTTTTAGATTTAGAATAGGAACATCTTTTTAATATGAAAATTTATAAATCATTATTGTTTTTAATATTAATTGTATTCGTAAATTCAGAGATTTTAGCAGAACAAACACAGCCACATTTTATAGATTTTAAAAAAGTTTTAAATCAAAGTGTTGCTGGTAAAAAAGCACAAGATTTTCTTAAAAATAAACTAGAGTCAGATATAAAAAAATTTAAAAAACAAGAGGAAAACATTAGAAAGGATGAAAAAGATCTAATAGCTAAAAAGAAATTAATTACACAAGAAGAATATAAAAAAAAAGTTGAAAACTTAAGAAAAAAAGTTTCTGAATTACAAAAAAATAGACAAGCGTCATTAAGCAATGTGGGAAAACTGAGAGCTAAGGCAAAACAAGAGCTTTTACAAAAATTAAACCCAATTATAAAAAAATATATGTCTGACAACAAGATTAGAATAGTTTTAGACAGAGAGGCAGTTCTTCTTGGTGATTCTTCTTTAGATATAACCTCAAAAATTATAGATCTTTTAAATAAGGAATTGAAATCATTAAATCTTAAATAGAATCAATGTCAGCGAATATGTTCTTTAAAAGAAAAGGTCCTTTTGGGCTAAAAGAATTGTTTAAGGGACAAGATTCAAAAAACTTAAAAATTACTGACATAAAAACTCTTGATAAAGCAAATAGGTCTGAAATAAGTTTTTTTGACTCCATAAAATATAAAGAGATAGCATCAACGACAAAAGCAGGTTTTTGTATAACTACCGAAAAACTAAAAATGTACCTACCTTCAACTTGCAGTAAAATAATTGTAAAAAGTGTTTTATTTGAAGTGGCAAAAATAGCTAGCAAATATTATCCTGACTCAGACATTGATTATCCAGATAAGACACTTTTAAAACCAAAATTATCTAAATATCCTAAAGTAAAATTTGGTAATAATGTTTTAATTGGAAAAAACGTCAAATTGGGTAAAAACACAATTATTGGAAGCAATACTATTATAGAACATGATGTGTTAGTAGGCAGTAATTGTGTTATCGGATCTCAAGTAATGATTAAAAACTCCATAGTAGGAGACCAAGTAGTGATACAGGACGGATGTAAAATAGGATTAAAAGGTTTTGGTTTTATACCAATAAAAGGAAAAAACTTTAGATTTCCTCATGTTGGAAAAGTTATCTTAAAAGATAATGTTGAACTAGGAGCATCTTGTACTATAGACAGAGGATCTGTTGGTGACACTATAATTGGCGAAAATACATTTTTAGATAATCAGGTACATATGGCACATAATGTAAAAGTTGGGAAAAACTGCATGATAGCTGGCCAAGTGGGATTTGCCGGAAGCTCAACTCTAGGAGATAATGTTTCTATTGGAGGTCAAGCAGGAATATCTGGCCATTTAAAAATAGGCAATAATGTAAAAATTGGAGGAGGAAGTGGCGTTGTTAAAGACATAGAAGACAACTCTGTTGTTATGGGTTATCCAGCAGTTCCACTTAAAGAATTTCTTAAGAAAGGAAAAGACGTTGAGTAAAGATTCAATAGACAGAAAAGAAATTGAAAGATTACTTCCTCATAGAGCACCTATGTTGTTAATTGACAAATTAACAAAAATTGTTCCTTTAAAATCAGCTACAGCAATTATGCACGTTAAGAAAGATGGCTTTTATGTTCAAGGACATTTTCCAGGGCAACCAGTCATGCCTGGAGTTCTTATAGTAGAGGCTTTTGGACAAGCTGCAGCCGCGCTTACAGCTCACGGTATAGATCCTAAAGAATACGCAAATAAATTAGTTTATTTAATGAGTGTAGAAAAAGCAAAATTTAGAAATCCTGTATTACCAGATTGTGAGCTTCATTTAGAAATAGAAGCTATAAGATCTCACGGTAGAGTTTGGAAATATAAAGGTATGGCTAAAGTTGAAGGAAAAAGAATGGCTGATGCAGAGTGGTCAGCAACAATAGTTGATAGAAAATAAAATGATAAATAATTCTAGCGTAATTGATAAGAAAGCAAAAATTAGTAAAAATGTAAAAATTGGACCCTTTTGTTATGTTGGTCCCAATGTTGAACTTTCTGAAAATGTGGAATTAATTTCCAATGTACATATTGAAGGCAATACAAAAGTTGGAAAAGGAACAAAAATATTTCCTTTTGCAAGCATTGGAACAGCGCCACAAGATTTAAAATATAAAGGAGAATCAAATAGTCTTGAAATTGGTGAAAATAATATGATTAGAGAGTATGTGACTATCAATCCAGGCACATCTGGAGGAGGAAGCAAAACAATTGTTGGAAACAATTGTTTGTTCATGATTTCTGCGCATATTGCTCATGATTGTAGAGTTGGAGATAATGTTGTTATTGCAAATAACGTTCCGTTGGGTGGACATGCTACAATCGAAGACTCAGTTGTTATAGGAGGAAATTCTGCAGTTCAACAGTTCACAAGAATTGGAAGATTAGCCATGATCGGTGGAATGACCGGTGTTTTAAAAGACGTTATTCCATTTGGCCTTTCTTTTGGAAACAGAAACTATCTTCAAGGAATTAATTTAATTGGTCTAAGAAGAAAAAAATATGAAAACAAAAAAATTATGGAGCTAAATGATGCTTATAGTAAAATATTTTCTTCTAACAATCTTCAAGAAAATTTAAGTAAAATTAATGGAGAATATAAAGAAAACGAACTAATAAAAGAGGTCATAAATTTTATAGAAAAGGATAAAAAAAGACCTATTTGCACACCATTATCTAAATAATGATTGGTTTAATATTTGGAAAAACAAATCTTCCAAAGGAAATTCTAAGAAAAGTAAAAAAAAGAAAACTTAGATATTTAATTATTGATTTAACTAAAAGAAGAACTTTTAGAAAAG
>CENP01229729.1_pt1 | contig 33778 bp, 31 predicted proteins | sample 361281 | NCBI WGS metagenome assembly CENP01 (sample SAMEA2591122, study PRJEB7988) | marine metagenome | biome: marine biome (ENVO:00000447); feature: deep chlorophyll maximum layer (ENVO:xxxxxxxx); material: saline water (ENVO:00002010), including plankton (ENVO:xxxxxxxx) | depth 70 m | reverse complement strand
TTTCATAATACTTTGTATTGTGTTTATATTGTAATTTGTGAATATGAATATTAATAAACAAGTGAGAAATTAATTGTTGCAAAAAAAAATTAAATATGGTGTCATTGGTGTAGGACATTTAGGCAATTTTCATGTAAAACAATTACTGAACATAGGTTCAGTTGAATTGATAGGTGTTTATGATGAAGACCCAAAAAGATTAAATGAAATTTCTCAAAACTACAACGTACCAAAAATTAAAGCTATTAAAGATTTATTAAAATTAGCTGATGCAGTATCAATTGTTACACCAACTACAACCCATAAAGATATAGCTTTGCTTGCGCTTGATAACGATTGTCATATATTTATTGAAAAACCTATTACACATGACCTTGATTCTGCTCGTTGTGTCGAAAGTAAAGTTAAAAAATTACAAAAAGTAGCTCATGTAGGCCATATAGAAAGATTTAATCCTGTAATCAAAAAATTTAATGAAGAAATACATAAACCATTATTTTTAGAGTGCCATAGATTATCTAAACTAAGTAATAGAAGTATGGATATATCAGTTATACTGGATTTAATGATTCATGATATAGATCTTGTAATCCATATGATTGATTCTCCTGTTAAAAATATCATTGCAGATGGGGTCAATGTAGTATCTAACAGTATTGATTTAGCAAATGTAAAACTATCATTTGAAAATGGATGTGTTGTTAATTTAACTGCTAGCAGAATTTCAGATAAAAATATGAGAAAAATAAGAATGTTTGAAAATAATTGCTATACTAGTTTGGATCTGCTAAATCATAAATTATCAAAACATTATGCTAAATTTTCTCAAGAAAATAATCAGTTAAATTTAGAAAATAAACAAATAGCAGTGAATCAATATGATGCCCTAAAAGAAGAATTACAATATTTTTGCAATGCAATTAACGCTAATAATATCGATTTTTCAAATATCGATTTTTCTATTAGATCATTAGAAATTGCCTTAGAAATTAATAATATAATTCAATCAAAGTTAAATCAATGAAAATATTCATAATAGCAGGCGAGCCCTCTGGCGATGAGTATGGTGCAAAATTGATAGAGGAATTAAAAAAAAATAATCCTGTAATATCATTTAATGGAATTGGCGGATCATTAATGGTACAACAAGGCTTGAAATCAATGGTTCCTTTAAATGAGGTGGCTGTAATGGGTTTCAGTGAAATTATTAAAAAAATTGCTTATTTTTTAGATTTAGAAAAAAAAATATTAAGTTTTATAAAAACAAACTCCCCTGATAAAGTGATATTAATTGATTATCCTGGTTTTAATTTAAGAATTGCAAAAAAAATTAAATCTATTTCTAAAACAAAAATAATTTATTATATCAGTCCTCAGGTATGGGCTTGGAAAGAAAAAAGAATAAAAATTATTAAAAAATATATTGACGAATTGTTAGTGATATTTGAATTTGAAAAGAAATGGTATCAAGACAGAAAAATAAATGCACATTATGTTGGGCATCCGTTTCTTGATATTTGGTCTAAAAGCCAAAACTTAGAAGAGTTTTCTACAAAATATACTATTGATATTAATAAGCCAATTCTTACTTTATTTCCAGGTAGTAGAAAGCAAGAAGTTAAAAGACACTTATCTTTATTTATAGAATCAGCTCTTGAAATAAAAAAACAGATTCCTGATTTGCAAATTCTTTTGGGATTACATTCAGAAATCATTTTAGATAATCCAATTAATGAACAGGTAATTATTATTGATGAAAATCAATTAAAAGCATTAGAAATAGCAAGTGCTGCAATTATTTCATCAGGCACAGCCACTTTACAAGCAGCTATAATGGGTATACCAGCAGTTGTTGTTTATAAGATGAACTTTATTTCATGGTTAATAACAAAAACTTTTGTGAATATTAAGTTTGCTAGTATGGCTAACATTATTATGGATAAAGAAATTTATCCAGAACATTTACAACATAATGCGACTAAAAGAAATATTGTGAGAAGTGTCAGTAAAATTTTAATCGATGATACGTTTAAAGAAAAAGTAGTCAACGCTATTAAAAAAATAAAGAATAAAATTGGTAACTCAGGTGCTTCTAGTAGGGCAGCTCATATTATAGAAAAATTATAAAATGAAATTTTTAATACTTAAATGGATAGGCTATATTGTATTATCTCTTATTTATAAAAGTTGTAAAATAGAAATAAGGGGCCAAAAACACTTTGAGGGTATCTTGAATAATAAAAAACCTACAATGCTTTGTGTTTGGCATGGTCGTATGTTGTTTCCTATATACTATGTATTACACCAAAAATTATCTCCTTGGGCAATTGCAAGTCCCTACCAGGATGGAGCAATTGTTGCATCAATTCTAGCAAAGTGGAATGTAAATATTCTTTGGGGATCCAGTAATAGAAATTCAGATAATGTGTCTAAAAAAATACAATCTATATTTAAAAATGATATTAACTCTATTATATGTATAACTAATGATGGACCAAAAGGACCTAAACATATTGCAAAAAAAGGTTCACTTGAGATTGCGAAAAAAAATGAAGCTAATATTATCACAATAACAGGTAATGCATCCAGAAGTTGGAAATTTAGAACATGGGATGATTTTGTTTTACCAAAACCCTTTAGTAAAATTTTTATTAACGTAGCTCCTGTATATAAACATGAAAATGATGATATAGTGATGGGGGTGTCTGATTATATGTGCTATCATGAAAAACAGGCTGACACACATTTTAATGTATAAATTAATCTTATATCCGATTGCGCTTGTAGTATTTGTTTTATCCTCTGTTAGAAACAAATTATATGATTTCAAAATTCTAAAACGCACATATTCCAAATTACCTGTTATTTCAATTGGCAACATACAAATGGGCGGAACAGGAAAAACACCTTTTGTTGTATCCTTGTGCGAAAAATTGTTACAAAAAAATATTCAGCCTATTATCATTACTAGGGGATATAAAAGAAATTCAAACACTCAAATTTTTTTTAAAACACTCAATGAATATAGTGTTCAAGAAGTTGGTGATGAGCCATATTTGCAAAAATTAAAATTACCTGATGTAAATATAATTATTGATCAAAATAAAAGACAGGCTATAAAAATGGCAAATAATCTAAGCGATATTGATTGTATCATATTGGATGATGGTTTCCAATCAAATTATATAGAAAAAAATATTGAAATTGTTCTTATTAATAATTGGCACGCAGAAAAAAAATTCAAAATTTTTCCAATTGGACAATTAAGAGAAAGCGCTACTAATCTGAAAAGGGCAGATTATATTTTTACTACAAAAGGTAACAATCATTATAAAATATTAAATCATTATAATGCTCAGTCATTGAATATTAGTTATGAAATATTGGATGATAAGTCTAAAAAGATTAGACCCTCTGATTTAATAAAGTTAAATAGTAAAAAGAAAATTTATGGATTATGTGGTATTGCAAATCCTGAACAGTTTTTTGAATCTTTAGAATCATTAAAAATTAATTGTGATAAAAAAATTAAGGTGCCAAATCATTTTGATTATAATAAATACAACAGGCAATTAATTGATAATGAAAATATTATATACATCACTACTTATAAAGATTATTTTAAAACTAATTTTAAAAAATCTACTGTCTTTGTATTAGATATGTGTATTAATATAGAAGACGAAACGTTGATTAAAAATATTAACAATTTGATTTAATATGGTAAAAAAATATGACATATTTCCCAATGGTCTTGGTATAAAATGGAATGATGAAACAGATTCATTTTTAGATTACCATACATTAAGAGATGCATGTCCATGTGCATATTGTTCAGGAGAAACAGATGTATTTGGAAATGTTTATATTGGAAAAGGAATTCGAAAAACTCAAGCTGCCTATGAAGTAAATTATATTGAAAAAGTAGGTCATTACGCTATTAGAGTTTTTTGGAAAGACAATCATAATAGTGGAATATATCCATTTGAATTACTAAAAAAATTAACTTCAAAAGATGCAAAAAATTAAATATATCATTTGGGATTGGAATGGTACACTAGTTGATGATGCATGGCTCTTTGTGGAATTAATGAATGAAGAATTAATCCAAAGAAATTTACCTCAAATTAATGTTGAGAAATATAGAGAGCAGTTTACTTTTCCTGTTAAGAAATATTATGAAAATTTAGGTTTCGACTTTGAAAAGGAAGATTTTAAAACTGTTGGATTACATTTTATTCAAAATTTTAAAAAAAGAAATCAGGAACCTCATTTATTTTTAAATGCACTGGATGTATTAAAAAAAATTCATTCTAGGGGAGTTGGTCAGTCAGTAGTATCTGCACAGGAAAACAATCTATTAAATGAAACAATAAAATTTTACCAATTAGAAAATTTCTTTGACTATATTGCTGGCATTGATCATGTTTATGCAGATAATAAAATAAAATTAGCTAAGTCAGTAAGGAAAAAAATATGTGTTGATGATAAAAATATGTTATTAATTGGTGATAGTATTCACGATTATGAAGTAGCTCAAGCTCTCAATATAGAATGTATTTTATTTTCTAATGGTCATTATTCAAAAAAAAGGCTAATAAGTTGTGATTGTGAAATAGTAGATGATCATACAGAATTATTATCTTTTGTTGAATCAAGGATTTGAGGAAAGTCAGAAAAAATTCCATCTGCATTTACACTTTTTGCAACAGAGAGTTGTTTTTGATTATTGACTGTGTACAAAAATAATTTTATATTTTCTTTTTTTAACCAACTACTTATTGGTGGTGTAATATATTTTACATTTGCGTGAAATGAATAGGGTTCCAAAAGGCTTTTTGATAAATAAGAAACATACCATTGCTCTTTAGGGCTGTTAGACCATAATTGTCCGCGCTTAATCTCTGAATTTTGTTTTTTTAATTCTAATAAAACAAATGGATTAAATGAAGACACTATAGTACTGGATGTTAATTGATGGTTTTTAATTTTATATATAACCTGATCAATTAATTTATGATGAATAATGTTTTTCGCTTTTATCTCCACATTAATGATTTTATCTGGTGAACAAATATTTAATACTTCATCAAAAGTAGGGATGATAAAACCTAAGTCCATAGCTTTAATTTCACTTAATAATAATTGTGAAATCTCATATTGTTGATTTTGATATAAAATATTATAATCATGATATACTACGTATTTATGGTCTTTGGTTAATTGAACATCAAACTCTAAACCATCTACATTATTTAACAAGGCTAAATTAAATGATTCTAAAGTGTTTTCATGAGCTAATGATGGTGCTCCCCTATGTCCTATTACTATCATACAATAAATTATTGATTATAAAAAAAATTAACTACATAAAAATATCTTGTTTAGTTTATAAGTTTAGCACAACTTAATAGCCCTTTTAAAATGTTAATAACTTGTTTATAGGTAAAATGGAAAAACAAAATTTTTGGACAGAATGCTTAAATTTAATAAAGCAACAGATTACTAATCAGGCTTATGAAACATGGTTTAGTGACGTTGAAATTTTAGAGTTAACTGAAGAAGAGATTAGATTACAGGTTCCTAATCAATATCATTTTGAATGGCTAGAACAAAAATATCGACATTTACTTAATGATGTAATTATCAAAATAGGTGACAATCCTAGGGTGGTTAATTATAGCGTTGATCTTAGTAGTAAGAAAATAAATGAAATACCTAAGCTAAATGATCAAGATGTATTGCCTACTCCAATTTATAAAAAAAATACTCAATTAAATGAAAGATATAATTTTAATAATTTCATTGAGGGTAAGGGTAATCAATTTGCTAAAGCTGCAGCTGTTTCAGTTTCAGAAATGCCTGGGCAATCGCCTTTTAACCCCCTACTAATTTATAGTTCACCTGGTTTAGGTAAAACCCATTTACTGCAAGCTATAGGAAATATGGTTCAAGAAAAAAATCCAAACCATAAACATATATATATAACTGCTGAAAGATTTATGTATGACTTTATTAATTCTATTCAAAAAAATAAGTCTTCTGATTTTTCAAAACGGTATAGAAACGTTGATATGCTACTTGTAGATGATGCTCAGTTTTTTTCAAAAAAAGAACAAACTCAAGAGCAATTTTTTCATCTATTTAACGCCTTATATCAAAATGGTAAGCAAATTATACTAACTACGGATAAACATCCAAATAAAATGGAAGGTTTTACTGAACGATTAATTTCAAGATTTCAATCAGGTTTAGTCATAGACATTCAACCTCCTGATTTAGAAACTAGAATAGCAATCTTAATGAATAAAGCTGAACATGATGGATTAGAAATACCTTACGAAGTATTAGAGTTTATGGCATCTAGTATTAAAGGCGATATTAGAACTCTTGAGGGTGCCCTAGTAAATTTGCTGGCTATTTCTTCGTTAAAAAGAGAAGATATAGATTTATCATTAGCTAAGCTGGTATTGGAAAAGCATGTAGGACAGAGAAAAATAAATCAAGTGGATGTAGAAAATATTATTAAAACCGTTTGTAAGTTTTTAAAGGTTAAAGAAAAAGATGTATTAGGAAAAGGTAGAAGTATGGAGGTAGCTTTAGCAAGACAAGTATGTATGTATATTACTAAAGAAAAAACTAACATGTCCTTAGCAAATATAGGTAAACAAATTGGTGGAAGGGATCATTCCACAGTAATTCATGCACACAAAAATATAACAGAAAAAATTAATTCAGATATTGAGCTAAAAAATATAATCAGTAACATACTGAGTCAAATTTAATTACCTTAGGAGAAAAAATGCTTAATCATATATTAATTATTGATGATGATTTAAAATTAACAGATTTAATTAAAACATATTTACAAAATCATCAATTTAAAGTGTCAGTTCAGAACGATCCTATTGGTGGTTTTAATTTTTTCCAAAAAAAATCAGATATTGATTTAATTATTCTTGATATTACTATGCCTGAAATGGATGGTTTCCAATTACTACGTAAAATAAGAGAATTTTCCACTGTCCCCGTAATTATGTTAACTGCGAGAGGTGAGGTGTCAGATAGGGTGATTGGGTTAGAGTTGGGCGCTGACGATTATATGCCTAAACCCTTTGAACCAGAAGAATTAATTGCAAGAATTCAATCAATCTTAAGAAGAATTAAAAATCCAGAAACAATGATTGATCATTTAGAGTTTGAACATTTAAAAATTGATAAATTAAAGCAAAAAGTCATTTTAAATGATATGGAGCTATTTTTATCCACCACTGAATTTGAAGCTCTTTTAATTTTTGCAGAAAATTGTGGGGAAATATTAAACAGAGACTTCTTAGTTGAAAGGTTACGTGGTATTTCATGGCAATCCTATGATAGGTCTGTGGATGTGTTAGTAAGTAGATTAAGAGGTAAGCTTAACAAGCTAGATCCAGATACAGAATATATCAAAACAATTCATGGTGTTGGTTATAAATTCATAGATAGGATTAAAAAATAAAAAAATTACTTAAAAATTTATCTAGTTCTCTTTTTGTTAAAATAGTTGCTGTAATTTTTATATTTACTATTATTGTGTGGTATGCAACTGAAAGATCACAAACAGCCCAATATCAAAATACAGACTTAATTTATGATTATCAAAATTTGATTTTACATGAATATCTTGTTCGTAATTGGGTTCAATCTTTTGAAAATAATTCAAATTTTTCTGGAACAATCGAAGAAGACTTGAAGAACCTAAATCAAATGGCCTTTTTTGCTATTTTTGAAGATAAAAACAAAAATAAGGTTATTGATTTAGGTGTAGATGAAATAATAGATACTATAAGTTTTCTGAAGATTCCTGGTAAATTTAATTATCAAAACTATGTGAGTTATATGGATGCACCTACACTTAGTAGTCAACATCTTGATTTAAATGAACATAAAACGTGGATATCATATGGTGATTATTTTGTGGATGTGCCGTATAGAGGAACAACAAGCTTACCAGCCACCTTTGTTGAATACGCGGTTAATGATAAGTTATTAGGTGTATGGTTTATAACAGATTACGACTTGGGTTTTGATATTTATCTTCCTGCTATTATTGTGCCAATTGGTCTTTTAGTTTTGATGGTTTTTTTGTTTTTGATTATTAGATCATTTTTGCATCCTATTACTCTTATCAGAAGGCATGTAGTAAATCTCAAAAAAGATAATCTTGGTTCAACAATTCCTGTTAAAGGTTCAGATGAGCTTGCACATCTAGCTAGAAGTATTAATAAAATGACAAAAGACATTGATATTTTGGTAAGTCAAAAACAAAATCTTCTAATTGATGTTAGCCATGAATTAAAAACACCTTTGACTAGATTAAAGTTTTTATTGGCTAACATGAATATTTCTGCTGTTGATAAAGATTCAATCAATAAAGAAATAAACTATTTACAAGATATGATTTCAAATATGTTGTTATCTGATAAGCTTTCCACTCCTTATGTTGAAGATTTAGAGCTTGAAAATATTTCTGTTAAAATGCTCATAGAGGATGCTAGTAGTATGTTTTATGAAATAGAAAAAAGATTAAAGGTGGTTACTGAGATTCCTGATATTACATTAAAAGTAGATAAATATAAATTATCACTTGCCATTAAAAATCTGATTGATAATGCAATTAAATATGGTGGTAAGGAGCGTTTGATTGAATTAAGTGTTATAAAAGAAAGTTCTTCAATATCAATACAAGTAGAGGATTTTGGTGCTGGAATAGATGCTAACAAATTGAAAAAAATTATGAAACCTCTTTACAGGGGAAGGGTTGCAAAAGAAAAAAGTGCTAGTGGCTTTGGTTTGGGCTTAGCAATAGCTCACAAAATCATTGAGGCGCATGGTGGAACTCTTGAGATTGAAAGTGAGTTAAACAAAGGTACAAGGTTCATTTTAATAATGCCTTACAATGTATGAAAAGTATAAATAAAATTATATTAATTGGTCATATTGGTGCAAAGCCTGAAGGAAGATATACTCCTCAAGGTATATCAACTGCCTCATTTTCTTTAGCCACAAATGAAACGTGGTATGATAACGAAAAAAATAAACATGAACATACTGAATGGCATAATGTAGTTTGTTTTAATAAAACAGCTGATTTTGTGACCCAATATCTAGATAAGGGTAATTTAGTTTATGTGGAAGGTAGTTTACGGACCAGGGTATGGGTTAACAACCAAAAAGAAGAAAAAAAAATAATTGAAATTTTTGCAACACAAATTACTCCCCTAAACACAAAAAAGTGATATCTATTACATTGTGGAAAAACATTTAGGTTTTTTGATTAAAGTTAGTATAAATTACCTCTAGACGGGAGAGAAAGGAACAAAATATGCGTAAATATATATATATAATTAGCTTTGCATTCATGGGCACTTATGCTTTTGGTTCTAATTCTGATATGGATAGTTATTATGATACTATTGATGAAGATTACCCGGCACTTTCTGCTCATCAAAAAAACAATAACTATGGTAAAGATGTGATGAGAAAAAGGTCCTACAAAAGAAAACGATTACGTCGCTTGCCTAATAATGGAAAGTAATAAATTTCAAGGGGCATTAAATGCCCCTTTTTTTTACAATGAAATTAAACGAAGAACCCAAATATACTGACCTTGAAACTGTGCCAAATGATTATGGTAATAGGAATTACACTATTGAAGTGAGCGTACCTGAATTCAATTGTGTTTGTCCAAGGACTGGCTTACCTGATTTTGGTACTATTTATATTACATATGTACCAGATAAACTAATTGTTGAATTGAAATCATTAAAGCTATATATGGTAAAATTTAGAAATATGGGAATATTTCACGAATATGTTACAAATAGAATATTAGACGATTTTAAAAAAGCTTGTAATCCAAGGTCTATTAAAATAGTGGGTGATTTTAATCCAAGGGGTGGTATTAAAACAGTTGTAAAATCATCGTCTTAAAAAAATTTCCTTGTAATTATTTTTGAAAGTATTAAATTTCGAGACTTTATAGAGGATTATTATGAAAACTACTGTACGTATAAGTAATAGAAAAAGAAAAAACAAGCACGGCTTTAGAGAGAGAAATAGTTCAAAAAATGGTAGGGCTGTTCTTGCTAGAAGAAGAAGAAAAGGGAGAAAGCTGCTTACTGTGAGCGAAGGTTGAAAAACTCTATTACAAACAAAAATTTTAAAAAAGTTTTATACAATTCAAAATCCCTGCATGTCAGGGATTTGTTGTTTTATTATGAAAATAATATGTCTTCTAGTATTTCCTTTATCGTTAGTAGAAAAACGGGCAATGCAGTGCTGCGAAACAAATTTAAGAGAAGGTGTCGCTCGCTCTTTACTAGGTTTAGCAATGATCAACTACAAAATTATACTATAATATTAAAACCCCAAAAGCCCTTACTAAATAATTATTCCTGGGATGAATTAAGTCGGTCCTTTGAACTATTTTGCATTAAATTAGATATATGAATTTTATATTAATTTTATTGATTAGAATATACCAAAATACATTTGGCATAGTTTTTAGGGGAAACTGTAGGTTCCATCCAACCTGTTCTCAGTATATGATACAATCAATTAACAAACACGGTGCTATAAAGGGTGTAAAAAATGGTTTAATAAGAATTATGAGGTGTCACCCTTTTTCAAAAAGCTTCGGAATAGATGAGGTTTAATTAAATGGATTTTAGAAGATTATTATTAGCTCTTAGTTTGAGTTTTATATTTATTTTTGTATGGCAAACCATTTTTATGCCTCCCCAAACTAAAGACGTTGCGGTAACAAATAGTGACACGCCTGTAAAGACAGATATTGTTGATGTTGAAACTCCCCCACAAAACAGCAGGTCTCATTTAAATGCTTTAGAGAATAAAGTAGATATTAAAGAGGTGTTTAATATTAAAACTAACTTACTATCTGTGGATTTAGCAAACAATGGAACCTCTATTAGTAATCTCAGCATAATTGAAAGTGATCCAACCAATCAAAACAGCTTAAAACACGTAGGTTCATGGGATAAAAACAGTGGGCTCTATAATGTTGATGCTGTTGAGATAATGAAAACTCAGAAATGCAATCCATGCCTTTTAGAAAATGGAAAGGTGCTTATTTTTGATTCTGGATTTAATTATAACTATAATGAAGAAAATACTACACATACTATTGTTAGTGCTCATTCATCTGGTATCACCAAAACAACTATTATATATGATGATAGCTATGTTGTTGATCATGTTTTTTCATCTCTAAATATTTCAAATAAATATGAATTATTATGGAGTGATGGGTTAGAGCCTACAGAAAAAAATATACAAGAAGATTTAACATGGTTAAGTGTTTTTGCTGAAGATAAGAAAAGCTATGCTGAGGAAATTATAGGTGATGAAAATGATGTCTTTTCTTATTCTAATGTTGGGTGGGCTGGTATCAAAACTAAATATTTTATTAAAGCTATAACTAATCAAAAACATGCTGCAAATAAAACAAATAATGTTTCTTTTGCTACAAAGAAAACAATGGTTACTAACAATGAAGATTTTTTATATCCTGATATTTCTAGTGATTATGGTGTAGGCAACGAATCTCTATATGTCTATTCATATATAGGGCCAATAGATACTCAACGTTTATCAGAGAGTAAAACTGAGCATTTAGTTCAACTGTTTGGTTTTGGTTGGTTTATTATTGGGTATTTAGCAAAGCTAATTTTATGGCTTTTGACGTCACTATATGTTTTTATTCCTAATTACGGTATTATTTGTATCTTGTTTGCTTTTATCATTAGACTCTTTACTGGCCCTTTGACTAAACAAAGTTTTTTGTCTAATCAAAAAATGCAAACAGTGCAACCTAAAATGAAAAAGTTACAGGAAAAATATAAAGACGATCAAACAAAGCTGAGTCAGGCAACAATGGAGTTATATAAAAAAGAAGGGGTGAATCCGCTTGGCGGCTGTCTGCCTATATTGGTACAAATGCCTTTATTAATTGCATTGTTTCAGGTGTTTAGAAAAACAATTGAGTTTAGGGGTGCTGAGTTTTTACCTTTTTGGATTACAGACCTATCTCAGCCTGATATCATTATACAGCTGCCGTTTATGGCAAGTGTTCCTGGGCTAGGATATTTCTTTGGAAATGGACTAGCGTTATTGCCTATTATTATGGGGGTGATTATGTTTTTAAGTATGCAAATGACAGCTGTGAGCTCACCTGATCCTTCGGCTAAATTTGCAATGTACTTTATGAATGGTTTCTTCATATTGTTGTTTAATACTTTTCCTTCCGGTTTAAATTTATATTATACGGTATATAATATTTTAAACTTTCTACAACAAAGGCAGCTTAAAAAAATTCAATCATAGAGGTAGTGTGTGGATTATAATAATAAAGATGTTATTATAGCAAGGGCAACACCTATTGGTAAATCTGCTTTAGCTATCATTAGATTATCAGGGTCTGGACTTAGGGGGTTAACGAGAAATATAGTAAACTGCTCAGATATTCAGCCCAATTCTATAAAGCTAAAAAAAATAGATTCAACTATCAACAATCACACTATTGATACATGTATGGTTTCTTTTTTTGCCTCTCCTAAATCATTTACAGGAGAAGATATGATAGAAATAACATGTCATGGAAATGATTTTGTTGTTGAAAGTATTATTAATGAATTTCTTGCAACAGGTATTAGAATAGCCTACCCTGGTGAATTTTCATACAGAGCCTATAAAAAAGGTAAAATTGATCTTTTGCAAGCAGAATCAATAGCTGCAAAAATTAATCAAAATACCTCTGAATATGCTGTTGCTCTACAAAATATAGAGAGTGGGCGTACTTCTAAACATTTAAATCTGTTGCGTAAACAAATATTAGATATTTTAACAATTATTGAACATGAGCTAGACTTTAATGAAGAAGAAATTAATCATTTAAGTGTTGACAAAATTAAAAATACATTTAAGAAAATAGTAAAACAAATTAGAATAATTATTCAATATTCTTTAGAGTTAGAAAAAAAAGAGGCAGGCTACAAGGTCGCTCTAATTGGTTTACCTAATGCGGGAAAATCTACACTATTTAATCGATTGGTTGGCAAAGACAGGGCAATTGTAACAAACATTAAAGGTACAACCAGAGATGTAATAGAATCACAATTATCTTATAAAGGAGTGCCAATAACCTTATATGATACTGCCGGTTATAGAAAAACAGATGACAAAATTGAAAAGATGGGTGTTGGAAAAACAATAGATTGTGCAAGAAACGCAGATGTCATAGTATTTATTGATGAAAATGACCCCATTAAACAATATGAACAGTTTTCTAAAAACTTTGATGGGATTAAAAAAATAAACAAAGTTTTAGTGAGAAGTAAGAATGATTTGGCTTCCAATAAGGTTCTTACTTCAGAATATATTGGTGTGTCCTCTAAAAATGATAAAGGAATTAAAGATTTATTAACAAACTTACTAACAACAATTAAGTCAATGTCTAACAAAACAACTTTTTCAAACATAGCTTTATGCAGTACTAGACAAATTGTCCTGTTAAAAGAAATTGAACTGTTGTTTATGTCTGCACTAAAAAATTTCAATGAGGGACTAGAAATGGATATAGTTGCCTCAGAATTAAGGGATGGCTCTCTGCTTTTTGATGAATTGCTAGGGAAAATGACGCCAGATGAAGTTTTAAATAAAATATTTAAGGGGTTTTGTGTTGGAAAATAATATTGTTATTGCTGGTGGCGGTCATGCAGGAATTGAAGCTGCAATGATAATATCTAAGATTGGGTTTAATTGTACAATAGTAACGCTGGAAGCAAGCGCTATTGGGAGAATGTCTTGTAACCCAGCTATTGGTGGGTTGGCAAAAGGACATTTAGTAAAAGAAATAGATGCGCTTGGTGGTATTATGGGGAAAATAGCGGATCAGTCAACTATTCAAAATAAAATTTTAAATAAATCTAAAGGACGTGCCGTTTGGTCTCCTCGTTCACAAATAGATAAAATTAAATATACAAAAATAGTGCAATCACTCATAAATAGTGATCCTAATATTCATATTGTGCAAGGAGAGGTGGTTGATTTTGAAACAAAAAATAATAAAATTACAAACACCATATTAAAAAATGGGGACAAAATCAAAACAAGCTCTCTCATAATTACATGCGGAACTTTTATGTCTGGATTAATACATATAGGAAACAAACAATTTAAAGGTGGACGAATTGGAGAAAAAAGGTCTTTAGGTTTGACTGAATCACTTATTAATAAAGGATTTGATGTTGGGCGATTAAAAACTGGCACTCCTCCAAGGTTAAATAAAAAATCCATTGATTTTTCTAAACTTGAAGTTGCAGGTGGCGAAAAAGAACCCATGCCGTTTTCCATGTTTACTCCACGCCCATTTAAGCCTAAAAACATTGATTGTTACTTGGCTTATACAACTAAAAAAACACATGAAATAATTAATAATAACATTCATCTATCATCTATGTTTGCTGGGAAAATTGAGGGGGTCGGGCCTAGATATTGTCCAAGTGTTGAAGATAAGGTGGTAAGGTTTGCTGACAAAGAAAGGCATCAGCTTTTTTTAGAGCCAGAATGGGAAAATGCAGACCAAATATATGTGAATGGTTTTTCAACTAGTCTTCCAGAAAGTGTACAAAAAGAAGCATTAAGATCTATTGTTGGTTTAGAGCATGCGGAATTTATCAGGCCAGGATATGCTATAGAATACGATTATATCCCCACCTATCAACTAAAGGCATCTTTGGAGTCAAAAGTCATTTCTGGCCTTTATTTCGCGGGCCAAATAAATGGTACCTCAGGATATGAAGAGGCTGCAGCACAAGGTTTGTTAGCGGGGTCTAATGCAGCGCTTGCTGCCACTGATTCTTCCCCTATAATTTTAAGTAGGGGATCATCTTATATAGGGGTTCTTATTGATGACTTAATTACTAAACATATTGATGAGCCATATAGAATGTTTACGTCCAGAGCTGAAAATAGGTTGTCTTTGCGCGCTGATACTGCTCCTTTAAGGTTGTGTCCTATCGCTATAAAAAACAATATGCTAGCCAACAAAGAAAAGAAAACATATGTTTCTTTTCTTAATGATTATAATAAGCTTTATAATTATGTTTCAAAAGCAAAAACTATACAAAACAGAAAAAAAATTCCTTTAATTGACTATATTAAGCGCCCAGAGGTAAGATTCGGCCGTATCAAAGATGAGTTTTTGTCAGAACACTTGAAAGGTTTTTCAGCAGACGTTATCTTTTCTGTTGAAACTGCTATTAAATATGAGGGTTATGAAAAAAGAGAGTTTGAAAGAATAGAAAAAATTAAAAAACTAGACAATCTTCCTATACCTCAAAATACTAAATATGACTTAATTCCTAATCTTTCTTCTGAGTCCAAAGAAAAACTTGATATTGTTAAGCCAGAAACGTTAGGGCAGGCTAGTAGGGTTGCGGGTGTGCGGCCCTCTGATGTAGCTGTACTTTCAATTCATCTAACTAACAAAAAATAGTTTCACGTGAAACATAAAAAAAACATTAAAAATATTGCCTCCCTTTCACTTAAGTCTGGGCAGTTTTCTGGATTAAATGCTATAGATTTTGCTTTGCTCTCGGGCTCTGTTGGCACAGTCTATGTTAACCCTAACGAATATATTGATATTATTGCCTCACATGGTCTAGTTTTAGATCGGTCAGATATTTTAGTGGCGCCCATGAAAATTAATGGTGGTGGCGTTGAGGGCTTTATGAGTATTCACGATAAAATTTTAGAAAAATTTTCCTACTCTGTACATAATGGTTTTAAGGATGTTAAGCTAATGATACTAATCGAGAACGTTAGTCTGTATGAATATAAAAAAAATGAAGTAGAAGTTATAATCAACAAATCAGTTAGTTATGAAAATGCAGTGAAATTATTAAATGATGTTGAATACGAGCGTGTTGATTATGTTGAAAGCCCAAAACAATATTGTTTAAAGGGAGGGATTATTGATATTTATTCACCTTTAAACAGCCTTCCTTTTAGGGTGTGTTTTTATGATGATGATTTTTCTATAAAGCGCTACCAACTTTCTACTGGGCTATCTTTAAATGAAAGCATAGGTTCTGTAGTGCTAGTTAAACATAAGGCGAGTGTTAGTAGTATTAACAAAAAAGATTTTGCTATAACGCCTTTATATAAACATAAAAATAAAAAAATACGTAGTAGTGTTACTAAAAATACATTTACACCTATAGATTTTAATAAAATTGATGTAGAAAAAAATAATATCTTTTATAGTGAGGATTTATTTTTTGGTGTTTATGTGTGTGGTGATTTTAGTGTGGTGCCAAAACATTATGAAAAAAATGAAGTCCCTTCTGCGCAACAGGAAGATGTTGCTCTACAGGTTGGTGATTTAGTGTGTCATGAGGATTTTGGTATAGGAATTTTAAAGGGTTTTTTGGGTTTGGCAGAGGAGGATGGTGAAGATTTTCTAAAAATTAAATTTGAAGATGCTGTTGTTCAGCTTAACATAAAAAGCCTACATAAGCTGTCATTTGTTTCACGTGAAACAGGTGCTGCTGTGAAATTAAGCTCCTTAAACAAAAAAGGTTTGTGGGAAAGAAGCAAAAGAAACCTTGCTGGTTTAGTACACAATAATGTTAAGGAGTTGATTAGTTTTTATTCAAATAAAAACAAATCTTATAGACCTCCATTTGGTCATGGTGGTGCTATTGAAAAAGATTTTATAGCTTCTTTTCCATTTAAAGAAACCAAAGACCAGGATATTGTTTGGGGGGAAATTTGTGGTGATTTAGAAAAAAGCTCACCTATGTACAGGTTGGTTTGCGGTGACGTTGGGTTTGGTAAAACTGAACTGGCTGTTCGTTCTGCTTTTAGGGTGGTTATAAATAAGGGTAGGTCTCTGATTATGGCTCCGACCTCTGTTTTGGCAAGACAGCTATATCAGGTTTTTATGTCAAGGCTTGAGGCTTTTGGGATAATTGTTGCTTTATACACTGGTTCATGTAGTTCTAAGGATCGGTTAAGTAGTAAAAATAGGTGGATTGAGGGAAAGGTTGATGTTTTGGTGGGCACATCTGCTCTAACGTATGATAATGTTTTTATTAAGTTTGCGACTTTAATTGTAATTGATGAAGAGCACCGTTTTGGTGTAAAAGATAAAGAGGGCTTTTTGGAGGGTTACAAAAATAAAGATGTTTTAATGATGTCAGCCACACCAATACCTAGAAGCTTAAATTTAAGTTTGTCTGGTTTAAATGATATTTCTACTCTAGGAACCCCCCCGATTATGAGAAAGCCTATACAAACATTTGTAAGTCGTTTTAATGGTGCACAAATTAAAAGGTCTATTGAATACGAGCTAAACAGAGGTGGACAGGTGTTTTTTGTTCATAACAACATACAAAACATTACATCCATTAAGTCTTATTTAGAGCGACTTTTGCCTGGTGTAAAAATAATTGTTGCTCACTCAAAAGTGGGTAGAAAGGTTTTAAAAGACAGTATTATGAATTTTGTAAGGGGTAAGGCTGACATTTTATTGTGTACATCAATTATCGGTTCTGGTGTTGATATACCTAATGCAAACACAATAATAGTAAACAATTGTCATAAGTTTGGTTTAAGTCAACTACACCAAATAAGAGGTCGTGTTGGGAGGTCAAATGTGCAGGCTTATGCCTATATGTTAATACCAGAAAACTTGGTTTTGTCTGTAGTGGCAAAAAAAAGACTGTTGTCAATTGAAAAAAATATCTCTTTAGGTTCAGGATACCATATTGCGAAATCTGATCTCAATATTAGGGGTGGTGGTTTGTTGTTTGGTTTTAAGCAGAGTGGTAAATCTTTTGATTTTGGTTTTGAATTTTATTCCAAATTAATGTCTAAGTCTATTGAAAGTGTTTCTGGGTCAACAATTCAGAATTTTGTTGATAATTTTGTTTATAAGGTTTCTTTTCCTGTTTTTTTTAGCTCTGAATATATTGAAAATGGTTTTGAGAGGTTACGCGCTTATCGTTTGTTAAATAGTTTATATTCGGAGGTTAAGATTTTACAGTATAGAAATAATTTAGTTGATTCTTGTGGTCCCCTCCCAGCGCCCGCTTCTAACTTAATTAATATGAGGTTTATGATGGTTTTAGCTTTTGGTTTAGGTTTGGTGTCTGTTGAGTCGATTGAGTCTGGTTTTAATTTTGCTTTTAATAGTTCTTTTAAGAGGGGTGAAGATTTGTTTAAATTCCTAACGTTGTATAGTCAAAAGTTTGGTATTGTTTCCTATTCTTTTGATCAGTTGGAACATGTTACTGTTTTAAAACTAAAATATAATAACGCTAAAAAATTAAATGGGGAGAGTATAGTTGATTTTGTCAAAGCTTTTAAATTGCACAAGTAGTTTGTTTTTTGTTTGTTTCTTTATGTTGCAATCTTCTTTGTATTGTTCTTCTGAAGATTGGGTGTTTAGTTATGATGGTCACTATTGGTATGAGTCTGATTTTTATCGTTTTTTTCCAAAACATGAATGGAAAGGTATTGTTGGTGAGGGTGAAAAAAACAATATTATTGATGCTTTTTTAAAACAAAATGTTGCTGCAAAACTTGCGGTAGATTTAGGTTTAAATTTTTCTTTTGATGTTGCAAAAAAGGTTGATGCTCGCTATAAAATGTTGCTTGTTAATGAATATTATATGCGTCACTTTTTAGGGTCTTTAATCCCCTACTCCTCCCTAGTTTTTTGTGATAAACATTTAAAAAATGAGGTTTTTTCAAAACATATTTTATTGTCTTTTGATTCTGATCAAAAAAGGGATTCTATAATTTCATTGGCCGTGTCTATAAAGGACTCGATCAGGGCTGGCTCTTCTTTTTCTGAGTTTGCTATCAAGTATTCAGATGACCCTTCTGTTGGGGTTAATGGTGGCTCTTTAGGTTGGGTTCAAGTTGGCCAGACGGTTCCTTCGTTCCAAACTGGTCTTTTCTCTTTGTGTCTTGGGTGTGTAGATGTTGTTGAAACGGATTTTGGTGTTCATGTTATTGGTGTGGACTCTGTGCGGTCTTCCCATTATAAATATATGGAAAAAAATGTATATGATGATTTTGTTTTTAGATTTTCCAGTGCATATATTGAGGAAAGTTTAAAGGATGTTGCTGCTGCCCATGACACCCTCTTAATTGCTGATGCTAACGTTGTTTTTGATGATGCCTCTTTGTTGGGCGTTGTTGAATTGTTGGATGATGAGTTAATAAAAAAGGGTGGTAAGCGTAAAGATGTAAGTGTGTTAGAGGTTTTAAAATCATACCCAAAAGTTTTAGCTATGTATAATTCTGAATATATTGGGGGAGCTTGGTTTGCTAATAAAATTGAGTCAACTTTACATAGGGGTGCCTTTTATGCTACTTTATCTGAAATTAAAAAAGATTTTACTATGATCTTGTTGAGAGATATTGCATACAAAAAGGCTGTGGGGTTAGGTTTGCAAAACAATTTTTCTTTTTTATCGCAATATAGACCGGTTAAGTTAGGTGTGTATGAAAAGGCTTATATGTCTTGGTTGGTTGATGGTGTGGAAAATCCAACCCCTGAAGAAATAGAAAATTATTTTATGAAAAACAAAAAACATACGGACCTAAAAAAATCTTATGATTCAATAGAGGCTATTTTGTTACAGCAAAAACAAAAAAACGTTAAATCTTTGTATGAAAAATCAATTGAGGCTAGGGAAAAAATAGAAATTAATAGGGTGTGGTTAGATGGTTAGGTTGTGTTGGTTTATATTGTTTTGTGGTCTTTTTTCGCAGTTTAGTATTAACAATAAACCCTCTAAAGTAGAAACGGTAGATGGTGTTGCTGCTATTGTTGAAAAAAACGTTATTTTAAAAAGTGATGTTATGCAACAAGCTTTTATGATTGCACAACAACAGGGTGTTGATCCTTCTACAAGCCCTTCTGTGTTTGAAAGTGTTTACGTGAAAACGTTAGATAGTATGGTAGATAATTTGGTGTTATATGAGTTAAGTTTAAAAGACACTAATATTGTTGTTGACCCTCTTATGGTTGAAGAATCTTTAAATGAGGAAATTAAAAAAAGAATTGAATATGCAGGTTCAGCTAAAAAGTTAGAAGATTTGTTTGGTGAGCCTTTGTCTATGATTAGAGCAAAGTTAAGGTTGGAGATTAAAAAGGCTATTCGTGTTGAGGGTTTTTCTGGTTCTATTTATCAGTCTATAAACCCAAGTATTGTTGATGTAGAAACTTTTTATAACACATATAAAGATTCCCTTCCACCTATTCAAGAAAATGTTAGTTTTTCTGTGTATGCTTGGCCTGTTTCAGTAAATACAGATAAAGAAAAAGAGGTAGAGGTTTTTCTTTCTAATTTAAAAAATAGAGTTCTTGATGGAGAAAGTTTTTATGATTTAGCCGCTGAACATTCGGACGATGTGGGTTCTGCCCCTTCTGGAGGAAGGTTAGGTTTTTTTGTTAGGGGCTCCCTTTTTCCAGAGTATGAAGAGGTTGCCTTCTCTTTAGATCCCGGTCAAATTTCTGATCCTTTTAAAAGCTCTGTTGGTTATCATATTGTTCTTCTTGAAGATAGGGTTGGTGAGAAAATAAAAACCTCTCATATTTTAAAGTTAGTTGAGACTGGAGATAAAGATGTAGAGGTTGGGCTTTCTAAATTTAATTCTTTTTTAAGTGAATATGATGTTTATAACTCTGTTGAGAAGTTTGATTCTTTGTGTGCCCACTCCCCTCTTTCTGAGGGTCTTTTTCATGGGGTCTTTCCTAAAACTCCACTTTCTTCTTTGCCAGACTTTTTAGATAAATCTCTTTTTACGACCGTTGGTTATAAAGATATTTTTTTAGAAAATAAAATCTTATTTCTTATTAGGGTGTGGGGTTACCAAAAAGAGCAAAATGTTAGTTTTTTTAATTTTTATTCTGAGTTGCAAGGTTTAACAAAAAATCAACTGATAAATGATAAAATTTTAATGCTTATCAACAAAGAAAAAGAAAACTTATATATTGAAAAATTTTATTAACAAAGTATTCTCAACTTATTCAATTAAAGTTTTTTATTAGGTGTTTAAAGTAAAGGCCTGTTTTTTTCAGGTTTTTTTAAGTTGTTTTTTTTGTTATCAACAATTAACATCTCTTATTATTATTATTATACTTATTTAATAAATAAATATATATATTTTTGTTAAGTTTTATTAAATTATGTTATGGACTTTACAATTGAAAAAGATAAGCTTTTATCGGCCCTTACAACGCTCTCTAAAATAAACCCAGCTAGAACTACACTTCCTATATTATCAACCGTTTTAATTAAAACTGAACAAACAGGAAACGTTGTTTTTAGAACTACAGATTTAGAAGTAGAAATGAAAATCACTGTTGAGTCAAAGGTTTTGGAAGAAGGGGAAACCTGTGCCCCTATTTATAAGTTGTTAGAAATTTCTAATACTCTTTCGGAAGAGACCGTTTCAATTAATGTAAATGAAACACAAAGAATGAGAATCAAAACTAGCACAGGTAAATATTTATTAATGTGCAATAAAACAGAAGAGTTTCCAGATCAAAGAGAATTTCACGATCAACCAAAACAAGTTAGCGCAACCTTTTTAAGAGAGTCTATTAAAAGTACAACTTACGCCTGCTCTAAAGATGAATTAAAACCGACATTAAATGGAGTGTTAATTTCTTTTGGAACCACAAGCGTAACTTCTGTTTCAACCGATGGTCACAGACTTGTTAAATTTATATGTAAACAAGAAAACGAAACCGGCAACTCCGTCTTGATACCTCAAAAATTTTTAAATATAATAGGCACTGGAGCAATAAACACAAAAAAAGCACTTCTTAATGTTTATGAAGACTATATAACAATTGAAACTAACAATATAAAACTTTCATCTAGATTAATATCTGAAAAGTTTCCAGATTATGAAAACGTAATACCTAAAGAAAACCACAACACTACGACAGTGACAACACAAACACTTTTAGGGGCCGTAAAAAAGGTTTCCTTAATGTCAAACAAAACCACCAAACAAATAATTTTAAAATTGCAAACCAACAAAATTTTTGTATCAGCTGAAGACCATGAAACGGGAGGCGCTGCCATGGACGAAATAGACGCAAACACAGTAGGAGGAGAGTTGACCATAGGGTTTAACAGTACCCTCTTGCTAGACATTTTAAAACACCAAAAAACAGAAGAATTACATCTATTAACTTCGGGCCCATTAAACGCGGCACTGTTTAAACCTGTTGGAGAAACAGAAACAGAAACCACAACACTTTTAATGCCTATAAGAATATAAAATGGAATCTACAATTAAGTCTATAGTGGATGCTTTTTTTAAAGAGAAAAAACTAGACGTGATTGAGGAGGTGGAAAACATTTTAACTAAAAAGTTTGGGAGAGCCTTTATAGACAAAAACATATTACAGCTAACAGTTGAAAAAAAAACAGTAAAAATAAAAACCAACACAATTGAGGCAAAAACCGAAATTAATCTATATAAAAAAGAAATAAAAATTAAAGAGCACGAGATAAAAATTTTATGAATGAAAACAAACAATATAAAGCAGAAAGTATAACCGTATTAAAAGGTTTAGAGGCTGTCAGAAAAAGACCAGCCATGTACATTGGAGATGTTGGAAAAAAAGGATTACACCATCTTGTTTGGGAGGTCGTCGACAACTCAATTGATGAAGCAATGGCAGGTCACTGCACAGAAATAAAGGTTGAACTACATGAAGGAGGAATAATATCTGTAGAAGACAACGGAAGAGGCATACCTGTTGACATTCATAAAGAAGAAGGAAAGTCAGGCCTTGAGCTTGTGATGACGGTCCTCCACGCTGGAGGAAAGTTTGATAAAGACTCTTATAAGGTTTCAGGAGGGCTTCATGGTGTGGGGGTTTCTGTGGTGAACGCGCTTTCAGAATGGTGTGAAGCAGAGGTTCACAGAGAAAATCAACACTACAAACAAGAATATAAAATAGGAATTGCTAAAACACCAATTAATAAGCTTGGAAGCACAAAAAAAAGAGGAACAAAAATAACCTTCAAGCCAGACTACTCTGTTTTTGTAGGACAAACCTACAATCCAGAGACAATTAAAAACAGACTAAGAGAGCTTTCTTTTTTAAACAGCGGAATAAAAATAACTTTTAAACACAAAGAAGAAAAAGAAATGTTTTTATCAGAAGGCGGTTTGTTAGAGTTTGTAAACTTCCTTGACAAAAACCATACACACATTTTTGAAAAACCAATTCACCTTAAAGGGTCTAAAGAAGACATTCCAGTTGAACTTTCTTTGTGTTATAACGAAACATACAACGAAACCATTCTAAGTTTTGTTAACAATATTAACACCATTGAGGGGGGAACACACCTAGCTGGCTTTAAAACAGCTTTAACGAGATCTTTAAATAAATACGCCACTAAGAACAACCTAATAAAACCGGTGAAAGGAAAAACAGTTTCATTTGGAGGTGAAGATGTAAGAGAGGGCTTAACCTGTGTTTTATCAATCAAGGTTCCAGAACCCCAGTTTGAAGGACAAACCAAAACGAAACTAGGTAATGGAGAAATAAAGGGTATATGTGACTCGTTTATTACTGACGGGCTTACAAGTTTTTTTGAACAAAACCCAGAGGTTGCAAAAAAAATTATTACAAAAGCTGAGTATGCAGCAAAAGCAAGAGAGGCCGCAAAAAAAGCGAGAGAGCTTATTAGGAGAAAAAGCGTTCTTGATATTAGCGCTCTACCAGGAAAGCTCGCTGACTGTTCAGAAAAAGACCCAGCACAAAGCGAAATATATTTTGTAGAGGGAGACTCTGCTGGGGGAACAGCAAAACAAGGAAGAAACAGACAGTTTCAAGCAATACTACCTTTAAGGGGAAAAGTAATAAATGCTGAAAAGGCTAGAATTGACAAACTACTTTCTAACAATGAAATTCAAACCATTATAACAGCATTAGGAACAGGGTTTGGAGGAGATGGTGGCGATACAGAGGAAACGTCTGTGGGAGACTTTAACATATCAAAACTAAGATACCACAAAATAGTATTAATGACAGATGCTGATGTTGATGGCAGCCACATTAGAACACTTCTGTTAACGTTTTTGTTTAGAAAAATGCCCAAATTAATAGAGGAGGGACACATCTATATTGCGCAACCCCCTTTATATAAAATAACAAAAGGTAAAAAGATAGAGTATGCCTATACTGACGAACAAAGAGACTTAATTTTAGATAAACTAAAAAGCGAAAGCAACGCAACAATTAACCTGTCTAGGTATAAAGGGTTGGGAGAAATGACCGCCACACAACTATGGGAAACAACCATGGATCCGGAAGTTAGAACATTGTTACAAGTAACAATGGAAGATGCAATACAGGCAGACAGCGTTTTTACAAGATTAATGGGAGATGAGGTAGAGCCACGAAGGGAATTTATAGTCAACAAAGCTAAATTCGTGTCTAACTTAGACTTATAATATGAGCGAAGAAAAAATATATACAAGCGGGAACATACAGTCCAGAGACATTGTTTCAGAGATGGAAGAATCATATCTTAACTATTCAATGTCTGTAATAGTTAGCAGGGCGCTTCCAGATGTAAGGGATGGGTTAAAACCAGTTCACAGAAGGGTTTTGTTTGGAGCTTCAGACTTAGGGGCAACATGGAATAGGTCATATAAAAAATCTGCAAGAATTGTTGGAGAGGTTTTAGGTAAATATCACCCGCATGGAGACTCATCGGTTTATGACTCTTTAGTTAGAATGGCACAACCCTGGTCTTTAAGATATAATCTAATTGATGGTCAAGGTAATTTTGGTTCCATAGATGGTGATAACGCAGCGGCAATGAGATACACAGAAGCTAAGATGGATAGAATAGCCTCTGAGATGCTTAAGGATATAGATAAAGACACAGTTGAATTTACCAACAACTTTGATGACTCTTTAAAAGAACCAAGCGTTTTACCCTCCATTATTCCTAACCTGTTAATGAATGGCTCAGAGGGAATAGCTGTAGGAATGGCAACTAAAATACCACCACACAACCTTAATGAGCTTATTTCTGGTTTAGGAGCTTTATTAGAAAAACCCCATATACATATTGATGAAATAATTGACCAACACATAAAGGGTCCAGACTTTCCAACATCAGGATATATAATGGGTTCAGATGGCATCAAGTCTGCCTATACTACTGGAAGAGGAAGAGTTGTAATGAGAGGAAAGGCCGCTATTGAAGAGATGGATAGCGGAAAAGAAAAAATTATTATAACAGAGCTCCCCTACCAAGTAAATAAAGCTAATTTAGTTGAAAAAATTGCTGAGCTAGTAAGAGACAAAAAACTAGAAGGCATATCAGATTTAAGAGATGAGTCTGACAAAGATGGAATAAGGGTTGTAATTGAATGTAAAAGAGATGCTATAGGTGAAGTAATATTAAACAATCTATATAAGTACACCGCTCTTCAAGATACCTTTGGAGTAATTTTACTTGCGCTGGTAGAAGGCGTGCCAAAAGTAATGAACTTAATAGAGATGCTTCAACATTTCTTAGACTTTAGAAGACAAGTAATTATAAATAGAACAAAGTTTGAGTTAAAAGAAGCAGAAGAAAGATCACACATCTTACAAGGTCTAAAAAAAGCCCTAGAAAATATTGATGAAGTTATTGCTATGATTAGAGGGTCAAAAGATCCAGAAGAAGCTAAAAAGGCACTAATTCAAAAATTTAGTTTTTCAAACAAACAAACTAAAGCAATATTAGACATGAGACTTCAAAAACTAACATCCCTAGAAATAGATAAGGTGGTTGCTGAGTATAACGAATTGCAAGAATTAATAAAAAAATTAAACCAAATTTTGGTGGACAAAAAGCTACAAGACGACATCATAAAAGAAGAATTAAGCTATTTATTAGAAAAGTATGGAGACGAAAGAAGGACCGAAATCATTCCATTTAGTGGAGACCTTAGCATTGAAGATATGATAGCCGAGGAAGATATGGTGTTAACAATCACACATAAAGGTTATATTAAAAGGTTGGCAACAACACAGTGGAAAACCCAAAAAAGAGGTGGCAGAGGAATGAAGGGTGCCCACACAAAAGATGACGATTTTGTTGAACATCTATTTATTGCCTCAACACACGATACCATGTTATTTTTTACAAACAAAGGAAAGTGTTATTGGCTTAAAGTACATCAAATTCCACAAGCCTTAAGAACATCACAAGGTAGAGCTATTATTAACCTCATTGGGTGTGAACCAGGAGAACAAGTCCAGGCATTTTTACCAGTTAAAACATTTGATGATAACCAATTTATCGTAATGGCAACAAAAAAAGGCATTATTAATAGGACATCTCTATCTTTATATAGCAAACCAAGAAAAGGTGGCGTGTATGCTATGGAAATAAAAGAAGGAGACCAGCTTATACAGGCAAAAATCTCAAATGGTGAAGATTCTATAATTATGGCCACAAAGGAAGGTAAGTCAATTAGGTTTATTGAGACCCAAGTAAGACCCACAGGAAGAAGAACAAAAGGTGTTAGAGGAATAATGTTAGGAGAGACAGACGAAGTAATTGGAATGTTAATTGCCAAAAGAGAAGGCACAGTATTGGTGGCTTCTGAAAACGGATATGGAAAAAGAAGCGACTTAGATGAATACAGGGTTCAATCTAGAGGCGGAAAAGGTGTGTATACTATGAAAAAAACACACAAAACAGGCAATTTAATATCGATACTTGAGGCTGTTGAAAATGATGATTTAATGATTATAACTACACAAGGAGTAATGATTAGGCAACCTGTAGATAGCATAAGAATAATAGGAAGAAACACACAAGGGGTTAGGTTGTTAAGGCTGGATGATGGAGCAACAATATCAAGCGTTACAAAAGTTATAAAAGATGAAGACGATAATGAATCAGATGAAACTAATCCACAAAACGAAACACCATCTGAAGAAAATCCAGAGTAGAAAAAAATGAGTCATGTGTGAACACCCGATTAACGTTCATGCCCTAGAAAAAATACAGGCTGACATAAACAGTTTAAGTCCATACCCTCAGCTTGTAAATATAATAGCGGTAACTAAAAACTTCAACATCTCTGCAATCCAGGCAGCAATTGATAATGAAGTATATCAAATCGGCGAAAATAGAGTACAAGAATTTATTCATAAAATAAAAGATTTTGAATTTGAACATAAAATAGAGTCGCACCTAATAGGAAAGCTTCAGACGAACAAAGTAAATAAGGCGGTTGGGACCTTTGATGTAATTCAAACAGTAGACTCTAAACGTTTGGCAGAAAAAATCAACAAAAGAGCCCAAGCTCTAGAAATTTATCAACCCATATTTATACAAATTAATATAGGAGAGGACCCCAATAAAAGCGGGATACTTCCAAAAAATGTCTATAAGGAAATAGAAACAATCACCAAACTTAAACATGTACACCTTTTAGGAGTCATGACAATTTTGCCATTAGGCCTTAACCAACAAACCAATCAACAGCTTTTTAAAAAAACAAAAGACATACAAGAAAAGGTGCAAACAAAAATTAGCCCAACCTGCAAATTTTTATCTATGGGAATGAGTGGAGACTACAAGCTTGCACTTAAAGAAGGGGCAACTCATATAAGAATAGGAACTAAACTTTATGGCAACAGAAAATAATATTATTATTATTAATGAAAGGGCTGAAAAAAAATTCATAACAGAAAAAAGCTCATTACCAAACGTACATATAATCGATTTTAATGAATATACTAAAATAGAAAAAATTTTTAAAAAAAATAAAAGCAAGAACCTTGAGATTTATGATATAACTAGCTCTACAAACAATAAAAAAGTATTACCTATTAATGATCACATTAATAGAATCGGTCACAACCCTTTTATTGGTAAACAAAAAAACTATAATATTGACTTTATAAACATTGAACATTTATATGTACAAGACTCTGAAGGCATTACCACAAACAGTTGTGGAGACCACAAAAAAATAGAACCCTACCCTTCAACACATATTGCAAACATTGCAATACTTGGACACATACTAGGATATACCATCAAAGCGTTTCTAGTAAAAGCAGAAAAACAAATTTAATTATAAATTTTATATTAAATTATAAACGAAGATTTTAAATGAAAACAATATAAATCTGATGAATAAATTTAAACACTTAGAAGAACTTAAATTAAAAAAGAACGCCATTATACTGGCCCACTATTACCAAGATCCAGACATACAGGATGTGGCAGATTATATGGGAGATAGTTTGGCGCTGGCTCAATACGCACAACAGACCACCGCAGACATAATCTTATTTTGTGGAGTACACTTTATGAGTGAAACAGCAAAAATTTTAAATCCAAACAAAACAGTTTTAATACCAGACTTAGAGGCAGGATGCTCTTTGGCTGATAGTGCATCCACAAAAGAGTTTAAAAAATGGGTAAATAGTTATGAAAATGCAACCGTCATATCTTACATAAATTGTACTGCTGAAGTCAAAGCAATGTCAGACATAATATGCACATCATCAAATGCAGAAAAAATTATAAACAGCATACCAAAAGACAAACAAATTTTATTCGCACCAGACAAATATTTAGGCCAATATCTAATTAAAAAAACAGGTAAAGATCTAATTTTATGGAACGGCTACTGTCAGGTGCATGCTATTTTTTCACTGAAAGACTTAATTAAATTAAAAGTAAGACATCCTAATGCAGAGACCCTAGCTCACCCTGAGTGTGATGAAACGCTTTTAGAGCAAGCCGACTATATTGGGTCTACTACAGCGCTAATTAAAAGAACACAAACAAGCAAAGCCAAAAAGTTTATTATTGTTACAGAGCCTGGAGTCATACATCAGATGGAAAAATTAAACCCAGAAAAAACATATATACCTTTGGCAAATAATGAGGGGTGTGCATGTAACGAGTGCCCACATATGCGTCTTAATACAATAGACAAAATGATAGAAGCGTTAGAAACATTAAGCCCTGAAATAACACTTGAACCCTCTGTTATGCAAGCAGCAACTCCACCACTTATCAAAATGTTAGAGTTAAGTAAATGAGGGCTCTTTATAATCAACAAAAGACAATAGATCCAGAGTTATTATCAAAAAAAATAAAAGAGTTTCTTGCAGAAGATAGAGCTGACCAAGATATAACAACCGCTCATATATCTAGTAATCATGACAATCAAAAAACAGCGCATATTATTGCTGAAGAAAATATGGTATTTGCTGGAGAGCAAATTTTAAAAAACATATTTAACACAGAAAAACATCAAATAATTATTAAAGATGGAATGCATTGCAATCCAGGAGATATTATTGCTACAGTTTTTTCAAAACCAACACTATTACTAACAAGAGAAAGGGTTACTTTAAATTTATTACAACGCCTATCTGGCATAGCATCTCTAACCAATCAATATGTAGAAATAGTTGGTAAAAAAATTAAAATTTTAGACACTAGAAAAACTACCCCTGGCCTTAGAGTTCTAGAAAAATATGCGGTCACTGTTGGAGGGGGTTTTAATCATAGGTTAGACCTTGAAGCTGGATCTATGTTTAAGGACAACCACCTCATTCTATCAAACAACTTCAATGAGGTTGTATATAAGTTTAAAAAAAAACACCCCAATAAAAAGTTACAAATAGAAGTCGACACTTATGAACAATTATATCAAATATGTACTTCTATTTCATTTAACATAGACGCTATATTGCTTGATAATATGGGCCCAGACAAGGCGGCAGAATGTTCCAAGCTTATAAGGAAGCTACAACCCAAATGTTTTATTGAACTATCAGGAGGCATTACATTAAAGAATATTCTAAATTATAAAAAGGTTGATATAGATGGAATTTCAGTTGGCGCCTTAACACACCAAGCTCAATCTAAAAATATCAAACTTGATATTCAAGCCTAATGAATAACCATCATGCTGATATATTAGTAATTGGAAGCGGATTGTCTGGCGCAATAGCAGCTTTATCTGCCGCTGATGAAGACCAGACGGTTATTTTAATAACAAAAGAATTAGATTTATTGGGTGGTAACACAATATGGGCTCAAGGAGGAATTGCCTATAAAGGTAGCACCGATTCTTCTGACGCCTTTGAAAAAGATATTTTTAATGCAGGCAATAATAATAATTTTAAGCCAGCGGTTAAACAGCTCACACAAATGGGCCCCAAGTTAGTAGAGGAATTATTAATAAATATCTTTAAGGTACCTTTCGAAAGAGATAAAAAAGATAGGCTTATTTTTACTGCAGAGGCAGCACATTCGACTAAGCGCATCATTCATTGTAAAGACCAAACCGGGCTACAAATACATAACACAGTCATTGAAAAAGTTAAACAACATTCAAATATTAAAATATATACAAATCATACAGCAATTGACCTTTTAACATACTCTCATCATTCAATCAAATCGAGTGATATGTATAAAAAGCCTAGCTGTTTTGGGGCCGTATTTTTAAACAATAAGAATAACAAAACAATCAAAATTTTTGCTAATAAAACAATTTTAGCAACAGGTGGCTTAGGACAAACATACCTTCATACTACAAACCCCGCAGAATCTAGAGGAGATGGTGTGGCAATGGCATGGAGAGCAGGAGCAAGATGTGTTAATTTACATTATATTCAATTTCATCCTACTGCTCTATATCATGAAAAAGGTAGATTTTTAATTTCAGAAGCCCTACGAGGAGAAGGCGCAAAGCTTTATGATGTGCATGGCAATCGTTTCATGAATGAAATTCATAAAAACAAAGAACTTGCACCACGCGATATTGTGGCAAGAGCCATTCACTCAACACTAATTAAAACAAATCATCCGTGCGTATATTTAGATATTTCGCACAAAGAAAAAAATTGGATAAAAACTAGATTTCCTAATATTTATGACTATTGTTTATCTAAAGGAATAGACATCTCTAAAAATCAGATTCCAGTTGTGCCAGCAGCACACTATAGTTGCGGCGGTATTTCTGTAAACTTAAATGGCGAAACTTCAATTGAAAGGTTATATGCCATTGGAGAGGTTGCTTGTACAGGTGTTCATGGATCGAACAGATTAGCTAGCACATCATTATTAGAGTGCTTAGTTTGGGGATATATAGCTGGAAAAAATGCGGCACAAGATCAACATAATTATGAACAGCCCAAAACAAAAGCATGGGTAGAAGAGAAAACAAAAATTGATCCAGCATTAATAAATCAAGATTGGTTAACTATAAAAAATACAATGTGGAACTATGTGGGGTTAATAAGAACTAGAGAACGTCTTCATAGAGCACAGGATATATTAAGAAACTTACAATATGATGTTGAAAAATATTATCAAACATCTAAATTAACACCAGAAATAATAGGATTAAGAAACGGTATACAAGTTGCTGTTGCTATTACAAGCGCTGCGTTAGAAGACAGAACAAGCAAGGGCTGTCATTATATACAACCATAAAGGAGATTATTATGCCATCATTTGATATAGTTAGTAATTACAATGTTCAAGAGCTAGATAACGCCATTAACATTACCTCAAGAGAAGTAATGACTAGATATGACTTAAAAGACCAAAAATGTAGCATAAACTTTAATAAAAATGAAAAAAATATTATTGTTGAAGCAGCAAATGAGATGGCACTTAAAGCAGTTACTGATATTATACAAAATCGTGCAATTAATAGAGGGTTATCAATAAAAATTTTTGATTTTCAAGTAGTAGAAAATGCTACAGGAATGTCAGTTAGACAATTAATAAAATTGAAAGAAGGAATATCAAAAGAGAACGCAAAAAAAATTAATACATTTATTAAAAATCTTAAATTAAAAGTTCAACCACAAATTCAAGGTGAGCAGCTTAGGGTGACTGGAAAAAAAATAGATGATTTACAAAATATTATAGCTTCTCTAAAAAAAGCGTCTTTTGATATACATCTTGATTTTATCAATTTTAAAAAATAAATTATAGTATTCACAAATTTTTCTGGGAGACAAACATGAACATGAATCGCTTGCATATTTTTTTATTTTTCATCACTATAACATTTGTATTTGGAATTACGCAACAAAAAGATTATGAGACATATAAATATAAAAAAAATGAGATTCTTAATACTAACAATCATAAATATTTTAAAAATAAAATTAACAATTCAAGAGAATGTAATGAATCCTGGATAGCCGATGGTTACTGTGATGATATCAACAATACTGAAGAATGTGGATGGGATGGAGGTGATTGTTGTGGTTCAACATGTATTAGTAGTGATTATGATTGCGGAGAAGATGCCGATTGGGCAGCATGTAATTCGGAATGTTTAGACCCTAACCCAAACGCCAACGATGAATGCTGTATAGATAACACTTGTCCATTTACATGTGCAGGAAATAATTTGTTAGAATGTTGGGACGGCTCTTGCGTTGAAGACATTTCAGACTGCCCTATACAAACTTGCCAAGACACTGACTGTTCTTTATATATAGACATTTATACATGTCCTGAAATAGAAAATAATTACGGGTATGATTGTGAGCTATGTGAAAATGAAGGACTTTGTTTGGTTTCATGTGAAGACGAAGGATATATTACTTGTTCAAATGGTGATTGTGCTAACTCTGAGGATGAATGTAATACATGTGAAAACCCTAATATTATTAATGAGGGGATTAATATGTCTACCGGTCATGATGAATTTTTTCTAGTAACATTAGAAGAGTCCGGTTTTTTGACAGTTTCAACAGCAGGAGCTGGAATTGACACAAAGTTTTTTATATACGCACAATGTGATGATGTAGACATAGATAATTTTCCATATGGAGATTATGTCGGATATAATGATGATTGGGGTTCAAGTGAATTTGGTGAGTGCCCTGATTGTACATACTGGGCAGAATCATATATATATGTTGGCGTACCAGCTGGCGATTATATAATAGTTTCTTCAGATCAATATAATCAAAGCAACACACCTTTTGAGTGGTTATTATCTTTTGATGAAGGAGTTGAAGGCTGTACAAATCCTTTTGCTGAAAACTATAACCCTGATGCTAATATAGATGATGGATCATGCCAGTTTTCTGATAACACATATTTTGTGAGTTGTGATGGTGGGTCGTGGCAAACAGAAATTCTTTGGGATTTAATAAATACACAAAGTGGCTCTGTTATATTATCTGGTGGAGCACCATATGAAAATGTGATTTCATTAGAAGAGGGTGAATATGCTGTAAATGCATTTGATACATTTGGAGATGGATGGAATGGCAACATATGGAGCATCTTAGATGCTAACGGAGAAGAAATTTTTTCTTATACCCTTGAAGATGGTAGTGAAGGGTATTCTAGAACTTTTAATATAGTTGACTCATCTTGTAGTGGTGATGTAAATAGCGATTCAATTATTAATATTTCTGATGTGATAATTTTAGTAAATGCAATTATTGACAATACTACTGAAGAGTATCTTGAATGTGGCGATATGAATGAGGACCTAGTTATTAATGTATCAGATTTAGTGATAATTATTGATATAATTTTAGGAAATTAATAAAATTATTATTGAGTTATACATTCTTCTAAACAAACATTTAGTGAGGTTGTGTTACTAACTGCTTCGAGATTATTTTGAGCATCTAAGTAAGTTT
>CENP01065082.1_pt1 | contig 33842 bp, 30 predicted proteins | sample 361281 | NCBI WGS metagenome assembly CENP01 (sample SAMEA2591122, study PRJEB7988) | marine metagenome | biome: marine biome (ENVO:00000447); feature: deep chlorophyll maximum layer (ENVO:xxxxxxxx); material: saline water (ENVO:00002010), including plankton (ENVO:xxxxxxxx) | depth 70 m | reverse complement strand
TCAGATGAAAAAACTGCTTCTTTTAAAACTGTTCTTGCATATGTTGATAAAAAATTAAAATTTGATGTTACGGGGAAAGTTAATGGATTTATATCACAAGAACAGATAGGTAATAATGGATTTGGATATGACCCAATTTTTATTGTAAAGGAACTTAGAAAAACATATGCGAGTTTGTCTTCACATCAAAAAAGCAAAATTAGTCATAGGGCAGAAGCAGTAAGAAATATTTTAGTTAAATTTAGAGAATTTGATATAATTAAGTAAATTGCCGTAGTAATAAAGGAGTCTCTATAGAAAAATAGCTACTTTAGTCTTTTGGATATGAGGATGTATCCATCGAAATATATAATTGTTTGCGGAGCTCAAATGTTTCAAATAGTCTGGCCATTTGTCAGAATAGTAGTTATAAACCTATTCTTTTTTTCATCTTTTTTGAAAAGTTTTCAAGATGAATCAAGTGATTCTTTACATTTTAATAAAGAAGTTTTTTTACTTCCTTACTCTCAATTTAGTGTATACCCATTCCCAGAATTCATTAATTCATCAATTTTTTTCCAATTTAATTCTCAATTAAAAAATAATATTTTAAAACCAAATTTTCAAATATTTGATAGGTGGGTAGATTTCTCAGATAGTAGAAATAATATTACTTTTTATGAAACCATGAATGGAAGATATGAAAAAATACCTTTTCAAATGACGCTTGAATATTATTTTAACCAAAAATTAAAGATCAACAGACTTAATAATTTTAAACGTATTCAAGATATTGATTCAAATGAAATATCACAAACTGTTAGTGGAGATGGTTTGGAATTGGTAGCTATAGATACAAGATTAGGAAGAGCTTCTTTAACAGTAAATGGAAATGTTAATTTATCAGGAAAATTAGTTTTTCAAGACCAGGAGCTTACAAGGTCAAATTTTAGAGAATCTCAAACTACGCATTTTGAATTTGATGAAACTCAACAGGTTATAGTTCAGGGTAAAGTAGGAGATAGGATTAATGTTGATCTTAACTACAATAGCGAAAGAGATTTTGATTTTGAAAATAATATTAAAATAAATTATAAAGGGACGGAGGATGAAATTTTTCAAACCCTTGAGGCAGGAAATATTTCTCTTTCATTACCATCTACTCAGTTTGTTACTTTTTCCGGTCAAAGCAAAGGTTTGTTTGGTGTCAAATCAACTATGAAACTTGGTCCTGTTGACATTACATCCATTGCATCTATAGAAAGAACAAAAAAAGATAAACAAAAATTCAATGCAGGGTCAGAATCTCAAGGACAAACTGTTCCTGATTATAATTTTAGAGGTAATCAATATTTTTTTGTTGATAAAACGTTTAGGAATGGTGGACTTTTATTAAATGAAAATGGAGATATTTTAACTGGATCAAGTGGTGTGCTTTCTTTGCCTGGGTTTTATCCATTAAAGGATGGTAAGCATATTATTGGTAATGTAGTTATTGATGATATTGAAATTTATAAATCTGTAGGAGCAGCTGCAGGATCTGGTACTATTTATGGTTTGGCATATGTAGAACCAAATTTTTCATCACAAACAAATAAATGGAGTGAGCTTGATGAAGAATTTTCAAAAGATACTGAGGGAAGTTTTTTTACGAGATTGATAAGAAACCAGGATTACATTGTAAGTGAAGATTTAGGATACATAAGAATGACTACTCCTGTCCAAAATGAAATTCTTGCTATTTCATATTCTTTAAAAGAAAGAGGACAAGAAGAACCCTTCAAAGTTATAGGTGAATTAAGTTCAACTGTTACTGAAGGAGATACAATTAATTTAAAATTAATAAAACCACTTACTCCAAATCCTGGGCATCCAACATGGCCACTAGAGTTTAAAAATGTTTACTATTTGGGTGCGAGAAATATAAACCCAGATGGTTTAAATTTAGAAATAACTTATAAAAACGGAAGTTTAGGTGATAATGTAAGAGATGAAAAATCAGGAAAAACTTTTCTTAATTTATTTGGCTTAGATAGTTTAGATGCTAATGGGAATTTATCACCAGATGATTTAATTGATAGAATGAATCCTAACATTATAAATCTTGTCACTGGAGAATTATTTTTTCCAATGTTACATCCTTTTGAATATTTAGATAAAAATTTATCTAGTACATTTAATGAAGGAAATGGAAGTGGTGAATTAAGTGAAATTTTACCAGACTCTGCTTCTTTGTATAGAACAATAAATGATCAATATATTAGAAATGAATCTCAATTTGATATCAAAGTAGAATATCAAAATAAGAGTGCAACAATAAATTTAGGTGGTTTCACATTAGTTGAAGGCAGTGAGGAAGTATTATTAAATAATGTAATGTTGATAAAAGATAAAGATTATGTTATTGATTATTTCTCTGGATCTTTGACTTTGTTAACAGAAGCTTACAATGAACCTGGAGCTGACTTAGAGATTTTATTTGAAAGAAATGAAATAATGTCTGTAGATAAGAAAGCAATGATTGGAAGTCGAGCTCAAATGGATTTTGGTGTTGATAATAGATCATTTATTGGAGCAACTGCCCTATTTTATGATCAATCTGTGATAAATGAAAAAGTTGAGGTTGGTTATGAACCAATAAGAAATTTTATTTGGGACATTAATGGTAAACATTCTTTTGAATTAGATGGTTTAACAAGAGTAATAAATAAGTTACCAATAATTCAAACAGATCAACCATCATCTGTAGATATTGAGGGTGAAATTGCACAAGTTCTTCCTAATCCTAATCATATAAACAATAAGGCAACAGGTGATACAAAAGGTGTATCGTATATTGATGATTTTGAGGGTTCAAAAAGAACAACTCATCTACCAATTAGAAGAAGATTTTGGTCAAAATCATCTTCACCACTTGATAAAAATCCATTATTAAGATCTGATTTGTTTTGGTATAATCCTTGGACACAAGTTGTTACTCAAGATATTTGGCCAAATCAACAGACCAGTTTGAGAGCCCAAAATCAATTAACTGATATTTTAGTATTAAATTATTCTAGAAGAGATAATCATAATCAAAATTTTGTAAATCCTGATTCAAGTTGGGCAAGTATAACTTCTAGTTTGTATTCAAGCGATTATAATCAAACTCAAAGTAAGTTTTTTGAAGTTTGGTTGTTAACAGATCAAAATACTCAATCTAAAATGACAGTTGATCTTGGTTTTATTAGTGAAGATCAAAATGGAAATGGAGTGTTTGATACTGAAGATAAACCTGTTGGTGGTTTATTAACTGGAAACACTCTTCTAGAAGATGAAGAGGATGTTGGCCTTGATGGTTGTAGTGATGAATATGAGGATGGATATGGAGGATGTCTTGATGGAATAACTTATGAACAAGCTCTTGAAAATCCATTTTATAGTGATTTAATTTATTCTGGTGATGATATTGATCAATCAGACCCAAATAATGATAATTGGAGCTTTAATGAAAGTACTGCAGAAGGAAGCGAGAAATATAAAAATATTAATGGAACAGAAGGAAATGGTACTTCTGATAGACCTTTAGAGGGTGCTAGATATCCTGATACTGAAGATATAAATAGAGATGGTAATTTTGATTCAAAAAATGATTATTTTACTTCTACATTTGATTTGAATGAGTTTTCAACAGATTGGGAAAAATATAACGCTGGATATAACATTACCAATATGGGTAAATGGAGATTATATAGAATACCTCTTAATGAATTTAAAAAAGCTCGAGCAAATGGTTCGATTACTTGGGATACAATCAAATTTATTCGATTGACATTATCAGGAAGCTCTTATGAAGATAATGTTAAAATTGCGAAAGCTGAAATAGTAGCAAATCAATGGCAAGAATTAGGTGTTAAGGAAAAAAATTCAATGTCTTATGACGAATCAGACACTTCTTTTGCTGTAACTGTTATTAACACTGAGGATAACATAGAATATGCAAGAAGTGTTGAAGAAATAGGTGTACAAGGAGAATATGACCAATTAAATGGAATTCAATTAAAGGAACAGTCTTTAGTTTTAAAATTTGAAAATCTTTTACCTGGGCATGAGGGTGCAGCTCAAAAAAATATTATGGAATTAAAAGGTGAAAGAGCGCAAAGTTATTTAATGTATGAAAAAATGAAAATGTTCATTTATGGAAATAGTGATAATATAAATGAGGAAAATACAGATTTAGAGTTTTTTATAAAGTTTGGAAGATCAAATGATTATTATGAAATAAGGTATCCTATTTATTCAGGTTGGGATAAGGTCAGAAAGAGAAATAATTTGGATTTGGATTTAAATTTTCTGACATCATTAAAGAAAAAAAATGATGATTATAAAAAATTTAGTGAAAATGATATTTTTAAAATAACTGATTCTTCAAGAGTTTATGTTCAAATTGATGAAAATAATAATGATTCATTAAGAACTTATACAATTAATGGCGATCCTGCTCTCTCAAGAATACAATATTTTATTGTTGGAGTGAAAAATAAAAATAATTTAAATCCTATATCTGGACAAATTTGGTTAGATGAACTTAGGCTTTCACAAGTTAGAAAAGATGCTGGAAACGCAATGAGAGTTCAATCTAGAATTGGAATTGCTGATATTGCTACAAGTACTATTTCTTATTCTAGAAAAAATGGTGACTTTCATGTGTTGCAGGAAAGACTGGGTACTGGAAATACAGAAGGAAAGTTTCGTAGTGATACAAGATTTCAATTACATAAGTTTCTTCCTAGTAAATGGGGTGTAAAAGTTCCTGTTAATTTTAGTTATTCAAAAAATATTTCTACTCCAAAATATTTACCAGGAACTGATATAAGGTTATTACATCAAGAAGCTCCTGATAGTGTGGTTAATAAAGGAGATCAGTTTAATTTTAATACCTCTTTTTCAAAGGGGAATAGATCCAATAATTGGTTAGCTAGATATACAATAGATAAAATAAAATTTAATTTTTCAACTGGTAGAAGTAAAAGTTCTAATGTTCAAGTTTTTGAAAGATTAAATCAAACTAATACTGGAGGTTTAGGATATAATTTTAATTTTGGTAGAGATAATTTTTTTACACCTTTTAAAAATTTTAATAAAATTCCGATTATTGGAAAGAAATTTTCTAATACTAGATTTTATTATACTCCATCCACTTTTGATTTAAATTTAAAGGCAAGTGAAGTAATAAATAATAATATTCCAAGAATAGGTGAATCTAAAAGTGTTTATAACTTGGGATTAGATAGAAATTTTAGACTCGGATATAAAATTTTAGAAAATTTAAATAGTAATTACTCTAAAGTAATTAAAAGTGATTTAGATCATTATAGAAATAATTATTTAAAAGCAATTAATAAAATAGACCCCGGTATAGTAACTGATATTAATGAAAATATAACCACATCATTTAGTCCTGTAATTGCAACCTGGTTTAGACCAAATTTTAATATAAATTCGAATTACAGATGGGCAAAACCAATTGAAAGCACTCAAGAAGGTGCTAGAATTACATCTCAAGGTAGATTCTCAACGTCTTTAAATATTACTCCTAAGGCAATAATTGAAATTTTTTATAAACCAACATCTACTTCAATTACAAAAAAGTCTAGATCAAGAGGAAGGGGTAGGACAAAAGATAATTCAGAGGATATTTCAAATGAAAAAAAACAAAAACAAAATCAAAAAGTTATAGATCCACGAACAAAAAAACTTTTTGAATTTTTTCATTCAACTGCAACAAGAATTAATCCTATAAGTTTAACTTATGGAAATAATAGAACTGAAAATGGATTTGGTGTTTTGGGAATTCCTTCACTCGCGTATAGATTCGGGTTTCAAAATCAACATAATTTAAATTATAGTGATGAAGTTGGAGTAAATACGGGTTCAACACAATCTCAAAAAGATTATTCTATTAGGTCAGGTATTGCTCTAACAAGATTAATCAATACATCATTTGGATTTTCAAGAAATAAATCAACAAATATTGATGGTAGTCAAATAAAAACAGAAACAGAGACGAGTGATTTCATTCCAATAGGAATAATGGGAGATGAAGGATTTGCTTTTCCTGGTTGGAGCTTTCGATTTGGTGGTGTTGAAAAATTTCCATTCATAAAAAAAATTGCTCGAACTGCAACCATCGAACATGTATTTAATGGAAAACAAACTAAATCTTGGAAAAATGAAGATTTGCAAACATCAAAATACACATCATCTTTTTCACCATTAGCTGGTATATCATTATCCACAAAAGGAGGTGTTACTCTTTCAAGTAGATACGCAATTGTTTCTACAATTGATAATAGATACGGAGGTATTAATAGTACACGATTTAAAAAAGATAATACTTTAACAGCAAGTTCAAATTATGCATATCGTGGAGGAATTAATATTCCTTTACCTTTTTTTAGAGATTTTACATTTAATAATACTATAAATTTTACCTTAACTTTTGACTATAGTAATTCAGTTACAAAGGAAAGAAATGATATTCAATATGATTTATCAACAACTGACATTAGAAAATCTTGGAAATTATCACCAAGAATATCTTATACATTTGGTAAAAACATTACAGGAGGAATTTGGTATGAGTATAGAGAAAGTCAATCAAAAATAATAGGAAGAAAAGTTGATAGAGATTTTGGGTTTGATGTAAATGTTCCAATTCAAGGATAAAAAATGAAATTATTATTATTATTATTATTAAAATCAATTATTTTTGCAAATGAACCAATTCTATTTGATGAAAAAAGAGCTTTTTCATATCTTGAGAAGCAATGTGATTTTGGTCCTAGAGTTCCAGGTTCAAAAGCTCATATGCAAGGTAAAGATCACATCGTAAAAACAATTGCATCATCTGCAGATAATGTTATTGAGCAATCTTTTATGCATTCATTTGTATACACTGGTAAAATTATCAAATTAACTAATATTATAGCTCAATTTAATCCTGAAATAGATGAAAGAATTTGGATTGCAGCCCATTGGGATTCTAGGCCTTGGGCAGATTTAGATAAAGATCTTTCAAAAAGAAATATTCCAATTTTAGGTGCTAATGACGGAGCAAGTGGTGTTGCTGTATTATTAGAGATTGCCAATCAATTAAAAGTAAAATCACCTAATATTGGAATTGATTTAATTTTTATTGATGGAGAGGATATTGGGAAAAGTGGTGAGCTTCAACATTATTTTATTGGTTCTAGATATTTATCTAAAAATATTCCAACAAAATTTCCTAAATATTGTATTCTTATTGATATGATTGGGGATAAAAATTTAGAAATACCTATTGAAGGATATTCTTATAAACAATATCCTGATTTAGTTAATTTAATCTGGAGCCAGGCAGAAACAATGGGATTTAGTGTTTTTAAAAATGAAATATCTAGTTTTGTACAAGATGATCATGTCATTCTATATAATGTAGGAGGGATTCCATCAATTAATATAATAGATTTTGATTATGAATATTGGCACACTCTTGAGGATACTCCTGATAAGTGTAGTCCTGAGAGTCTTGGGGTTATTGGTAAGTTATTACTTAATCATATATATTTAATAAATTAAATATTGAAACAGGTAAAGATTTAATGTTATACAAAAAATACAAATTAATAATTTTTGGAATATTTATTTTATATTTTCAATGTTCATCTCCTACTCAAACATTAGATGAAGTAGATCCAATTAAAAGCATTGATTTTAATTATTTGCAGAATGATGAAGAGATTTATTTAGCAACTGAATTAAAAAACCCATTTAATGGATTAAGTTTGCGTTATGTTAGATTAGCATGGCATGGACAAACAAATTTTTCAAGTCCAGGAGATTCATTTGTTTTAGCAGATTCAGGAAAATCTGGAGATATTTTAAAAGGAGATAATATTTTTGCAGTTTCAAAAAAACTTTCTTCAATTACCTTAAATCCAATTTCACTTTCAGATACTAATAAAATATATATAAAAGTAATTGCTCATTATGAAAATGGAAATAGTTTTATAGATTCTTCTAAATTTAGCTTAGGAAATTTATGGCCCTTATTTACTTCGTTTGAATTGCCAGAAACTGTAACTAGGCCAAGTGAATCTGGTTCAGCAAAATTAATTAATATTAAAGTTGGAGTTGATGATCCAAATGGGCTTGATGATATTCAATGGGTAGGTTTTTTATCTTATAAAAATGAAAATAATGAACTAACTCCATTGAATAATGGTAATTACGTATTCTTAGATGATTCCGGAGATACATTGCATTATGGAGATGAAACAGCAAATGATGGCATTTTTTCAGGATTATTACAATTGCCTTATAATGCAACAACTGGAAATTTGGACTGGAAATTTAGAGTTCAAGATAGAAATGGTGCTTTTAGAGATTCAATAAAAAAAATTGAAGTTCTACCATGATTAAAATTTATTTTTATATATTAATAAGTTTTTCAACTCTATTATCTCAAATTGTACCATTAAGATTTTTAGAAGAAACATCTTCTCTTGATGAAATTCAAGAAGGTTTAAAAAGTAATGTTATAGTTGAAATAAAAACTTCAATTAATCCCACTGATAGTATTATTTGGTTAGGAACAGGAAAAGGCCTTTCTTATCAATTAGATTCACTTGGGGGAAATAGTAATTTTAGAACTTTTAATGTTTCAAATAATTTGACTAATGGAACCAAAAGCACTTATTTACCATCAGGTGGAGTTTCAGCCATAGCTATCGCTGGTAAAAAAATAAATCCTACTACTGGTAATGATACCTTAATAGTTTCAGTTGCAAATTCTAAAGATGGAGAAAGTGTTGGGGCAGGAATTGTTATAGGTAATTTTTCTAGAAAAAGTCCAACTAATCCAATTGAATGGGAATTTTTTGAGCAACCAATTGATAATCAAGATGATAGTACTCTTAATTGGGGAGGTCTTGAAATTAGTGCATTGCCAGTAACTGTTTTTGAAAATAATATCACTTATGATTTATCAGTCGGAAAAGAATATTATTGGGCTGCTAGTTGGGCAGGTGGCTTAAGAAGATTAAAAAAACAAAATGAAGGAAATAGTATTAGAAACTGGGAGAGGGTTCCTCTCCCAGATGATAATCGGTCTTCATTTAATTGTGGAGAATTTTATGAAAATTATCAATTAAATCCTCGTGATCCACCAGATGGAAATCATAATCATAAAGTTTTTTCAGTTCTAGTTTATTCTGATACAATTTGGGTTGGTACTGCTAATGGAATAAATAGGGGTATAATCGATAGAAGTTCGACAAATAATTGTATTAACTGGAAACATTATTCTTTTCCTAATGATGGCATTTCTGGTAATTGGGTTATTTCAATTGCAAAACAACAATGGAATGGAAAGACTACAATATGGGCTGTAACAAGAAGTGCAAATGAAGTTGGTGAAAATAGTGGAGTGAGTTATTCAAGAAATGATGGTGAGACTTGGTCAAATATAAATTCATTAATGGATCAATATGGTTATAATATTGTTGTTCAAGATAGTTTAGTTTACTTTGCTTCTAGGAATGGATTATGGAAATCAATTGATGGAGAAAATTTTGCATTATACGACCCTGCAATAGATAAATTAAGAAATGATCAAATTATTGATAATGATGTTTTTTCAGTTTTGCACGATACAAGAAATTATTATAGTAATCAATTGTGGATTGGTAGCGCTGATGGATTAGGTAGATTACATACGCCTGGTTTTAATGCTCCAATATGGCAAATTTATAGGTCGAATTATTCATCAAATAAACCTTATGCATATCCAAATCCTTTCTCACCATCAATTCATAATTTGATGAATGGTGATGGTTATTTACGTTTTTATTATAAAGTAAAACAATCGGATTTAATAAAATTGACAATTTATAATTTTGCTATGCAAAAAGTTAGAGAAATAGATTATTTTAGGGGAATAGGTCAAGGTTCACTAAAATGGGATGGAAGAGATGATTCTGGTTATTTAGTCTCAAATGGAACTTATTTTTGCAAACTATTTTATGATAATACTTCTCATTGGGTAAAAGTTGTTTTAGTAAAATGAAAAATATATTTCTTATAATAATAGTTCTATTTTTAAATAACTCAATAGTTGAATGTAAAGGAATAGGTGGTCACTCAGGTAGTTTTCTTAGATTAGGATCTACAGCATATTCTATGTCTGCAGGAGGAGGATTTACAGCTGTAATGGACCCAGGATTTCCTGGATACCATAATCCAGCTTCTCTTGGTTTTTTAACTAATCGATCTGGTTCAGTTTTAAATCATTTATTGTCTTTAGATAGATATTTAGTTTCTGCGTCTTTTTCAACTCCACTTCAACCAACTGCAGGAATTGGCATAGGTATTATAAATGCTGGAGTAAATAATATTGATGGAAGAGATGCTTCAGGTGCTCCAACAGGTTCCTTCTCAACTAATGAATATGGAATTTTAGTTGGTTTTTCGAATAGAGTTTCTGATAAAATAAGTTTAGGAATTAATATTAAGGTATTTTTTCAAAATCTTCCATTTGATGGTAATTTAAATAGTAGAGGAACTGGTATTGATGCTGGAATGCTTTTTAAGCAATCTAAAAATTTTGATCTAGGATTATCTATAAAAAATATAAATGCTTCATATACTTGGAACACAAGTAATATTTTATTAGAAAATGGTTCAACATATGAAGATATCTTTCCAATGGAAATTTCATTGGGATTTGTTTCACGAAGTAATCAATATGATATAATTGGAGATTATACTTTTTTTAGATCAATTAATTCAATTAATTCGAATCGAATTAGAATAGGTGGTGAGTTTAAGCCTACAAATAAAATATTTCTAAGAGCTGGTATAAATGATTTATCTCCTGCAGTTGGAATAGGTTTAGAATATTCATTGTTAAAAAAAGATGATGCAAATATTGATTATGCATTTTTATTGGGTAGTGTAGGCGAGGGAATAAGCCATATTTTTACTTATACTTTAAATTTTTAATGAAAGTTTTATTAGTAATTTTTTTGTTGTTAAATCAATATTTTGCTATTGGAACTTCATTTCTAAAAATCCCATTTAATAGCAAATCATTTTCATTATCTGAAGCAGGAGTTGCATTCACAAATAATCCATCTCTTTATAGATTAAATCCCGCCCTTTTATATTCAAATGATAAGGAAATGAATGCTTATATAAGTTATAATTCATGGTTATTAGATGCAAAGGGACATTCATTGATTATTGTTCAACCTTTTACAAAAAATTATACTTTAGGTTTGGGAATAAAAAGCTTAAGTATTGATAATCTTGAATTTAGGAATGATATTCCAACATCTGAGCCTTTATCATATTTTTCAAATAATGGAACTTCCTTTGAACTTGTTTTAGCAAGAAATAAAAACCAATTCCAATTTGGAGCTTCTATTAAATATATTGGAATTGAATCTTACATTTTTCGTTCTCAAGGATTTGCAACAGATGTAGGATTGATTTATAATTTGGATTCATATAATCTATCAATCGGAGCATCTTTAATTAATTTGGGATTTATGAATGAGTTTAATTCAAATATTCCAAAACTTCCTACAAAAGGATCATTAGGTCTTAAATTTCAACCAATATTAAAAAATTCAAAAATAAAATTTACTTCATTAAGTAGTATAGATTTATTTGAATCAAATAAAATTGCATATCGATTTGGAAATCAATTTTCAATAAATAATATTCATTTAATGTCAGGTATGTATTTATATAAAGATAACTTTTCAATTAGTGGAGGTTTTGAAATAGAAAAATCTAAAATAGCAATTTCCTATGCATTTAATTTATCTAATCATGATTTAGGAATTCCACATATTTTTCAAGTAAAAATTGTTATTCCATAAGAATAAATGCTTAATAAAATAATTAAAATTTTTTTCTATAATTTTTTCTTATTAATGTTTTTATTAATTTGTTTTGAAATATTTTTTGGTAATTGGTTTAAAGAAGAATCTATTCAAAATCTTAATATAATTTATAATAGAAAGATTAATTATAATCTAAGAGGAATCTATGAATGGAATGATGATAAAATAGTATATTCAAGAGATAAATGGGGTTTGAGAGGAAATTATCCCAGTACTAACAGAATAAATATCTTAACGGTTGGAGGAAGTACAACTGATCAACATACTTTTCAAGATATAATGCAGAATAGATTTCGTAAAAATAATAAAGAAGTATTTATTGTTAATGCAGGTGTTGATGGGCAATCAACTTATGGTCACATTCTAAATTTTAGGGATTGGTTTCCGAAAATATCGGGTTTAAAAGTTGACTATGTTTTGTTCTATGTAGGAATAAATGATTTTTACATAGAACATAAAAATTCGTATGATGATTTAATTTTACAAGATGAAAATTTAAAAACCTTAATTAAATCTAAAAGTGTTTTATATGATTTATATAGGTTAATTCAAGGTTTAATATCTGCTAATGCGTATGGATTAAATCATAATCTTTCAAATGAAATAAATGAATTTTCTTTTTCAAATTGGGTTTCAAACCCTTATTTAAATAATCATTTTGATTTAATGGAAGATAAACTTAAATCATATGAAATAAGATTAAATATTCTTTGTGATGAAACATATAAGATTGGAGCTAAGCCAATATTTGTATCACAATCTTCTAGGCGAACATATGATTATTTAAATGGTAAAATTATAGGAATTCCTTTTTTGGAGAATTTAGATGGTAATAAAATTAATGGATTGGATTATAGAGTTATGATAAAAATGATGAATGCTTCATTGAAAAAGGTATCAAATAATCGAGATGCTATTTTTATTGATTTAGAAAATGAGTTAGAGTTTGATCTTAAAAATGATTTTTATGATAATTCTCATAATACACCCTTAGGCTCAAAGAAAATTGGAAATTATCTTTATGAGAAAACTAAGGACTTATTTTAATTTTGAAATTTTTAATTTTATTACCGTTATTTTTATTTGCTCAAGATTTTGAATTTATTAGGTATTATAAGAATGAAAAAGATTTTAAAAATGATGTTAGGATTGATTTAATAAAAGCATCAAAAATTTCACATATTCAAGCTTTATACTCTAAGAATCAAATATTGTCAAAAATATATTTTGATGAAAATTTTAAAGAAATTTCAAGTGAGGTTTATGATTATGATAATGAAAAATCTCTATTTAGAACAGTTTTTTATAAAAAAAACATTATTTTTAAAATGTCTATCTTTGGAAAAGAAAAAATGTCAGATGTATTTATTAAATATGCATTTAATAAATTTAATAACGATGATTTTTCAAATAGAATTACTAATTATTACTTTAATGATAAAAATAAAATTGAAAGGTATGAATTTTTGTCATCCAATAATTCAAAGTTAGGTGAAATTAAATTCACTTATTTTGATGAAGGATTAATTCAATCTGAAAAGTGGATTAATTCATTATCTGGTAAAAATATTAGATCATTTGAATATATTTATGATAAAAAAACTCAAAATTATATTATTACCGAATTTGATTCTAATTACAAAAGGATTAGTCAAGCTGGAATAAATATTTCAAATTTAAATAATTATGAAAATTTTGAGATTAATTTCGACAATAAACGCAATTCATTACCAGAAAGTTCATATATTATAGATAAGATATCAAAAAATAAATTTGACTTAAACACTAAATTAAATATCTTTTTTAAAGATACAGATCTAATTATTATGAAAAATGATGATTCACTTTTTGTTAATCTTTATGAAATAAATGATGAATTAGTGAGGTTTAATGAAAAAAATTCTAATGAAATCTTATCTTTGCAATTAATTAAAATTAAGGAAGTTATTGATAGAAATGGGGAAATTGTTTATCCTATTCTCAAGTATTGAAAATAATAGCAAGTTTGTTGCAAGTTCATATGTTAACTACTTATATTCAATTATATGCAAAAATTAGTTTTTATCATCTTATTTACATTTTTATTTGTTGAAGCTCAAGAACAGCTTTATCCTCCACCAACATCTTTGATAACGATTCCAACTGCAGGAAGTTTAACTAGAGGATCATTTTCTGCATCAATGAGAATGCAAAAAGATGGTGGTTTGTTAAATTCACTTTCTGTAGGTTTTTCAGATAGATTCATGTTCGGATTATCACTTGGAGCAAGTAATTTGATTGGTGACAAAAAACCTATTCCTAATCCTAGACCTGAACTGATGTTTAAATATCGGATTATAGATGAAAGTTTACGATTACCTGCTTTGTCCTTGGGTGTAGATAGTCAAGGTTTCGGTAAATATAATGAGGCTGATTCAGTCAGAAGATATGATGTAAAAGGTTATGGTTTGTATTTAGTTAGTTCAAAAAATTGGAAATCAATTTTGGGTAATTTGGGTTTACATTTTGGAGTTAATTATAATTTAACTGAAAATACAGATCAGGATGATGATTTAAATTTATTCACAGGTTTTGATATTGAGTTTAATCCTGAACTATCTTTTTTAATTGAATATAATGCTGCTCTAAACCAAAATAATATGACAGCAGAAACAATTTCGCTTTCAAATGGTGGTTTTCTCAATGCAGGTGTTAGATTTTCTATTTTTCAAAATTTACATTTAGATTTACACTTTAATAATTTGTTATTCGATAACGAAAAAGTTGATTATTATAACCGGGAAGTTAAAATAAATTATATTGAATACTTTTAACATTAAGAATGTTAAAATTAACAAAAAATATCAAAAATAAAGCTTATGAATTAGGCTTTCAAAAGATTGGAATAGCAAAGCCTGACTTTTATTCTCGAGATTCTGAAAGATTAAATAAATGGTTAACCTTAGGTTATCATGGAAAAATGAATTGGATGAAAAAGAGAGTAAATGAAAGAGAAAATATATATACTTATTTCCCTGAGGCAAAATCTATAATTAGTTTAGGTTTGAATTATTTTCATGGAAAGTCAACAAATGAATTTAAAATATCAAATTATGCATGGGGTAAAGATTATCATGACATAATTAAAAAAAAATTAATTAAATTAACTGAATTTATAAAATTAAATAAAAAAAACGTAAAAGCATTAATTTGCGTAGACACTTCTCCAATAATGGAAAAAAGTTGGGCGCAGAAAGCAGGAATAGGATGGATTGGTAAGCATACAAATTTGATTACACGAGATTATGGTTCCTGGATTTTTTTAGCTGAAATAATTTTAGATATAGATTTAATTTTTGATCCGATTTTTGAAGATGATTTATGTGGGTCATGCACAGCTTGTATTGACCATTGTCCAACAAATGCAATTGTTGACGAATATGTATTGGATTCTAGAAAATGTATTTCATATTTAACAATTGAACACAGGGGAGATTTTCCAGTTGAATATCAAGGAAATTTAGATTCTTGGATTTATGGTTGTGATATATGTCAAGAAGTTTGTCCATGGAATGAAAAGTTTTCACAAAAAAGCATCGAAGATGATTTTAAACCTAATCCTGAAATTCTTAAAAAGAAAAAGAAAGACTGGAAAAACCTCACCCTTGACGAGTATAAAAAAATATTTAAAGGTAGTCCAGTTAAAAGAACAAAATACTCTGGATTGAAAAGGAATATTTCAAAAAATTTATGAGTGATTGGGTTTTAATTGATTGTGATTTGGATGATTTGCAATTAAATGGTAAAGTTCTAAAATTTAAAAATAAGACTATAGCTTTATTTAAAGATAATAAAAATTTGATGGCATTTGGAAATAGATGTCCACACAGAGGTGGTTCTATTGGAAATGGAACATTGAAAAATGGAATAATTTCTTGTCCATGGCATAATTGGAAATTTGATCCTAAAACAGGAAAAGCAATAGAAAATGAAATTCATTGTCTAAAAACTTATCCTATTGAAAAACGAAATGATGGAGTATACATAAAATTAAAGTAAATTTGTCTAAAATGGACTTTAAATTAAATAATTTTTCTGGGAAAGCTCCTGTTTTCCCACTTCCTGAAACAGTTTTTTTCCCTAAAACTTTTCTACCACTCAATATATTTGAAGATAGATATAAGAAAATGTTAGTTGATAGTTTAAAAAATGAAAAAACTATATGTATATCTTTACTTAAACCTGGTTTTGAGAATAATTATGAAAAAAATCCTAAAATCAATTTGATTGGTTGTCTTGGTCGAATTGAAATAAAAAATGATACACCAACTGGAACATATAATATTTTACTCTCAGGGTTAAAAAAAGTTAAAATAAATGAAATCAAATCTAAAAAAGAATACAGAGTGGCTGAGTTAGAAGTAATAAATGAAATATATGGAGATGAAAATCTAGATTTGTTAAAAGAGAAAGTTTTTAGGGCATTTGAAAGAATGTCTATTGATAATGATTATCCAAAAATACCAGATGAGTTTAAAGAATTAATAGATTTTGAAATGGCTGTAAATTTTTTGGTATCATATCTTCCAATTGATATTATACAAAAACAAAAATTACTTGAATTGGATGATATATCACTGAGAGCCAAAATTTTGGTTCAATTTATGGATACTAGTTTAGGTAAGTTTGAAACTGGAGATATAAATACTCTGGGTGACTTAAGATTTAATTGATTTAACCAACATCAATTCCATATTCATCCTCAAATTCTTTTGTTGGAATCATTCTTATTGCATCCCATGTGAGTTTCGTGCATACTTTTGCACATATTTGACATCCAATGCATTCATTAAATCTTACTTGAACTGGAGGAATGGGAATTTCATATTTTTCATAATTCACAGGTTCAATACAATCAACTGGGCAAAAAGGGACACATACTTGACATCCAGTGCAATTGTCTTCATCAACCACGGCCATTAACTTTGGTTTTTTTTTCTTTTTCCCAGGTTCCTCAGATGTTTCTGGAACAGTTTTAAAGTGATCATATTGATTTGACATTAATTTAATCCAATTAGATTATGTTAAAGTTAACATATACTACAATAGAGTTTCAAATAAAAACTACTTTTTTTCAAAAAAGCTTTTTAAGAACAGAAGAAAAATTTAAATTTGTTTTGTGTTTTAATTTATACTTAAAATTTTTGGAGGTACTATATGACTTACATTATAGCCGAACCCTGTGTTGGTGTTTGTGATACGGCATGTGTTGAAGTTTGTCCAGTTGATTGTATTCATGGTCCAGAAGATACTAAAGGAGCTGGAGCTGAGGTAAAAGCAGAAGGTTTTGTAGCTGATAATAAACAATTATATATTGACCCGGAAGAGTGTATTGATTGTGGTGCTTGTGAGCCTGAATGTCCAGTTGAGGCTATTTTTGAAGAGGATGAAGTTCCAGAAGAATGGTCAAAATTTATTCCTTTGAATTATAAATTTTTTGGTCAAGAACCACCTGAATAGTGTGATTTTTAAAATATATTTTTTATATCATATTTAATTTTTAAATGGATTCAAAAAAAACATTAGAACTTCTTAAAAAGATTAAATATCCTGGTTTTAGCCGTGATATAGTTTCTTTTGGAATTGTAGACGATTTACAAATTGACAAAAATAATTTAAAACTTTCTCTTAAATTGTCTTCTGTAAGCGAATCTGTTAAAAATGAAATAATTGATTCAATAAAAAATATTCTAAATGGTTTTTTCGATAATATATCATTTGAAATTGTAGGTGAAAAAAAACAACAAGCCCAAACAATAGGTTCAGAATTAATACCAAATGTGAAAAACACTATTGCAGTAGCTAGTGGTAAGGGAGGAGTTGGGAAGTCTACAGTTGCAGTAAATATTGCTACTGATTTAATGCTTAAAGGATTTAAAGTTGGAATTTTAGATCTTGATATTTACGGTCCAAGTTTACCAATTCTTTTGAATGTAAACCAAAAACCTAATATGACTGAAAATAATAAATTAGTTCCATTAGAAAAACATAATATGAAAATCATGTCATTTGGTTTTTTGAGTGGAAATGATTCTCCAGTTATATGGAGGGGTCCAATGGTTGCAAGAATGACTGAGCAATTTTTTAGAGATGTTGAATGGGGAGATCTAGATTACTTAATACTTGATTTGCCACCAGGTACAGGAGATATACAATTAACATTAGTTCAAAAATTAAAATTAACTGGTGCTGTAATAGTTACTACTCCGCAAGATATGGCACTATCTGATGTAAGAAAAGGTGCTGATATGTTTGCAAAAGTTAACACTCCTGTAATTGGAGTGATTGAGAATATGTCTGGATTGGTAATTTCTGGCAAGATAACAAATGATAATATAAACTTTAAAAATAAAAGTAAATTAATATTAAGTGAAACAAACCAAGAGTTTGAAATTAATGAAAATGGTAATTTTGAATTTGAAATAGATTTATTTAAAAAAGGCGGTGGAAAATTAGAGAGTGACAGATTAAACGTTCCTCTCTTAGGTCAAGTACCAATTTCTTTTGAGCTAATGAAAACAAGTGATGGCGGAACTCCAATTAATATCAAAAATAATAATTCTAAAATTAGCACCATTTTTAGTTCAATTGTTGATAAAATCATAGTTTCAAATCAATAAGAAGATTAACATATGCTAACTGCTTTATTGATAATCACGTTATTGTCTTTTAGTTCTACGCTACCTGTTTTCTTACTTTTTACCAGAAATTATACAACAATTAAAGTTCACAACTTAGTATTATCTATTTCATCAACAATTGCTATCTTTATAAATTTGTTATTAATTGAATCTAATATAAGTAATAATATTTTTTATTTATTTTTACTGTGGGTTTTTTGCCTTGTTTTTATAACAATAATTTCATGGAAACATAAAAATATAAATTTAATTTCGATTTTATTAATTTCTATGCTCGGTATTGGAAATTTTATTCTTATATCTTTTGCTTTGATAAATATAAGTTTTCAAGATTTTCCAATTTTGATTTTTGGGGGTTTAATTTTATCAAATTCATGTTTTTCTTTAATAGTAGGACATTCTTATTTAGATGATGTAGACTTGCCAATATTATTAATTAAAAATATCAATAAGATGTTTTTTGTTATGGTTATTCTAAGATCAATTTTAGATTTAATAGTTGTATTGTTTTATGATGTTCAAGTATTTAATTATTCAATTCCAATTTATGAATTTATCTTTGGATATGAGGGGATATTTCTTTGGACAGCATTTTTCTTTGGTATAATTTTTCCAATTTTCTTATCATTTTTAACTCATAAAACTATTAATATTGAGTCAACTTTATCAGCTACAGGTTTATTATATGTTTTAGTAGTTTGTATTTTTATGAGTTCACTCATTTTTAATTATTATGCAATTCAATTTAAGATTTTTTTATAAGTGCTTACACTTTCTAAAAAATGCGATAGTTGTAATAATGTTTATAGTTCTACGATTTCAAGTAAAAAAATCAAATGTGACAAATGTAAAGAAGAGCGTTTTTTGTTTCATTCTGAAAATTTAATTTTTAAAAGATGTTCATTTTGTAATTCTAAAGAATTTTACAAAAGAAAGGATTTTAATCAGAAATTAGGTTGTTTATTTGTTGTTATTGGTTCATTACTATTACCTTTTACTTACGGAATAAGTTTGGTGGTTGTGCTTATTATTGATATGATTTTTTATAAATATGTTGATGAAGTGATTGTATGTTACAAATGCAAAATGGAATTTAGAGGTTTTAAAAAAATACCAAAAAGTATTAAATTATTTGATCATCATACTGCAGAGTTATATGACAAATATTGATTTATTTTTTATATAAACAATTCAAAAAGTGAATTCTAAAAAAAACAAAATATTATCTTCTAAAAAAATTCCAAAGCATATTGCAATTATAATGGATGGTAATGGTAGATGGGCTTCAAATAAAAATCTACCTAGAATAGCAGGACATAAAGAGGGTATTAATTCTGTAAAAGAAATAACTCAAGAATGTGGTGAACTTGGTGTAAAGTTTTTAACTTTATTTACTTTTTCAATAGAAAATTGGAGAAGGCCTAAAATTGAGGTTTCTGCATTAATGAATCTATTAGTTGATACAATTAAATATGAAATTAATGAATTAATGAAAAACAATGTAAGATTACATGTTATTGGAAGAATTATGGAACTTCCAGAAAAACCAAGAGTTGAAATGATGAAGGGTATAAAAAAAACTAAAAACAATTCTGGTTTAAATTTAGTTCTTGCATTGAATTACAGTGGGAGAACAGAAATTTTAGATGCTGTAAAAAAAATGAAAAGTGATATTGAAAAAAACATTATTAATTCTGAGATTACTGAAAAAACTTTCTCTGAGTATTTATATACAAAAAAAATACCTGATCCTGATTTAGTAATTCGAACAAGTGGAGAATCAAGAATAAGTAATTTTTTGTTATGGCAAATGGCTTATTCTGAAATAATTATTACTGAAACTCATTGGCCGGCATTTAGAGCTAATGAATTATATAATTCAATTTTAGACTATCAATCAAGAGAAAGAAGGTTTGGAAAAGTTTCAAAACAAATAAGATGAAGTTTATATATTTTTTAAAAATCAACCTATTATTTATTATTTTCTGTAATTCTTTATTATGTCAGAACGCTCTTGAGCCAATAAATATTAATTCAGTGATGGTTAAGGGAAATAATCTAACAACATCTTCTGTTATTAAATATACGTCTGGTCTGGTTGAAGGTCAAAAAGTCGTCCCAGGAGACTTTGGAAAATCAGTAAAAAAATTATGGGCGACCGGTTTTTTTTCTAATATTGAAATAAATTTAGAAAGAGAGACTTTAAATGGAATTGATTTAATTATTATAGTAGAAGAAACTCCAATTTTAGGGGAGATAATTTTTAAAGGAGATAAGAAAAAAAGAAATGAAATAGAGGGTGAATTAGATTTGAATACTGGTCAACGTATTCTTCCCCATATTGTAAAAGAATCTGAAGAAAAAATAAAAAAAATTCTATCTGAATCTGGTTTTATAAATTGTAGTGTAGTAGGCTCACTATCCGAATCAAAAATTGAAAATGTAAGTGATTTAACTTTTAAAATTAAATTAGGTCAGAAAGTTAAAATAAAAGATATAGTTTTTATTAACAACTCATCTTTTAAAAAAAATAAATTAAGGAAAACTTTCAAGGAGACAAAACTTCAAAGATCATTCATGTTTTGGAGATCTTCTTTTGAAAAACAAAAATTTAATAATGATAAAATTTTGTTATCTCAATTTTATCAAAATAATGGTTTTAAAGATTTTAGAATCATATCAGACTCAATAGCATATAAAAAAGATGGTAAACATATGATTTTGATACTTGATCTATATGAAGGCAATAAATATTATTTTAGAGATTTTAGTTGGGATGGAAACAAGCTTTATACAAATGATCAATTAGATAATGCTTTGAATATGAAAAAGGGTGATGTGTATAATGCAGAACAATTTGAAAATATAGTTAATGAAAATGTACATGGGTTATATATGGATAAAGGTTATATATATAGTAATATAACACCTGAATATAATCCAATAGATCAAGATTCATTAGACGTGAATTTTGTTATAGTTGAAAATCACCAAGTTTCTGTAAGAAGATTAAATATAACTGGTAATGATAAAACTAGAGAGAACGTTATTAGAAGAGAAATGAAACTTATTCCTGGTCAAGTTTTTAATAGAGAACTTTTAATGAGAAGTGCTAGAGAAATTTTTATTTTAAATTATTTTGCAGATGTACGTCCAGATGTGGTTCCCGTTGATGATGATGAAATTGATATTCTAGTAACAGTTGAGGAAAAATCATCGGACCAAGCTAATGCTAATCTTGGTTATTCTGCTGAATACGGTTTGATGGGTGGAGCTGGTGTTCAATTCAATAATTTTCGAGGAAAAGGTCAACAATTAGCATTAAATATAAGCCAAGGTGTCCAGGGAAATATGCAAAGATCATTTGGATATGGTATTAATTCTAGAGCTGCTCAATATCGTAGTACATCATTTAGTTTTACTGATCCTATGGTAAACGATAGGCCCATTTTATTAGGTTTTTCTGTTTTTTATTATCTGAGAGGTCAAAATAGATATTATTATAGTATTCCTTTTGATAGGGAGATGGCTGGTGCAAGTATTAGAGTAGGTACAAGATTGAAATGGCCAGATAATTATTTTCGCGCCGTTTGGACTTTAAGTACATCACAAAAAACATATAAAGGAAATCCTGAAGATTTAGCAGCTTATGGTCTAGAGGGAGTTAGAAATAGTGTTGGTTTAAGTATATCTCAAACAATTACAAGAGATAGCAGAAACCATCCCGAATTTCCATCACAAGGTTCAAGTTTTAACTGGACATCAACTTTATCTGGAGGTCCACTTAGTTCTCAAGTTTTACCTGTTCACGAAAACTTTCATAAACATACTTTGAAATTTAATTGGTTTACTAATCCATTTTGGAAATTGGCTCTGGTCTCATCTTGGCAATTTGGAGCTATTAAAGAATTGGTTCCAAAGCATACTGATAATACCTTAGTTCCAATAGATGAAAAATTTATAATGGGAGGAAGTGGTATTCCATATGGTACACTATTAAGAGGTTATCAAGATAATACTGTTGGACCATATAATAATTACCCAATGGGTGGAAGGGCAATGATAAAGTATATGACAGAATTGCGAGTACCATTCTCTGAAAACCCTACTGTTTATGGTTTGATTTTTGCTGAATTCGGAAATAATTGGTTATATCTAACAGAAATGGATCCATTTGATTTAAAAAAATCTGCTGGTTTTGGGATAAGAATGTTTATGCCAATGATTGGAATGTTAGGTTTTGATTTAGGATATGGATTTGATAATATTGAGTATACTCAAAGAGATCCTGAAGGATGGAGATTCCATGTACTATTTGGAATGCCCTTTTAAATTAGTTTTTGATTAAATTAGATACTGAGAAAATTATTAATTGGAGGAAATTGTGAAATTTTATAAAAAAAGTATATTACTTATTTTTTCATTTTTATTACCAGTTTTTTCATTTGCACAAATTGAAATAGGATTTGTACAATCTGAAAGAATTAGAGCTGAATATGAAGAATTTAAAGAAGCTGAAAGTGAACTACAGCTTGAGTTTAGAAAAGTTCAGTTTGAGTTTCAAACTATGGCTCAAAGATTAGATAGTCTTAAATCAGCTTTTGAAACACAACGTTTAATGAGTTCTCCTGAGAGAAGAAGAGAACAAGAAGCAGAAATCGTAAATTTAGAGACTCAAGTTAATGATTTTCAAACTCAGAAAGTTGGTCCACAAGGAGAGCTCTATCAAAAGCAATTGCAACTTGAAACTCGAATAATTCAAAAAGTTCAAAGGGCTGTAAATAAAGTCGCTATAGATAAAGGCTATGATTATATATTAGATTCAGTAAGTTTGTTATATGGTAAACCAACCCATAATTTAACTGATGATGTATTGTATGAACTAAGACGATTAACTGAAGAATCAACAAATTCAAATTAATTTAAAATTGGCTACTTTATCTGAATTATCTGAATTGGTTAAGGGGAAATTAGTAGGGGACCCTTTAATAGAGATTAATGGTGTTTCTGAGATTGAAAATTCAAAGGTTGGAACTATTTCTTTTTTTCATCTTTCTAAATATAAAAAATATCTTTCGAAGTCAAAAGCTTCAGCAATTTTAGTTGATGATGAAAAAAACCTAAACGGATTCAATGGAATTGTTTCAAAGAATCCTCTAATTGCTCTATCAAAAATATTAAATTTTTTTGAAAATTCTATTGTTATAAAAAAAGGAATACATCCTACAGCTATAATTGATTCAACATGTAAGATTGACAAATCAATTTATATTGGTCCTTATTCAATTATTGAAAAAAATGTTCAAATTGGTAAAAATGTTTTTATAGATTCATTTTGTCAAATAAATGAAAATTCAATAATTGGTGATAACTCAAAAATTAATTCTTCAGTCATGATTTACCCTAAATCTATAATCGGGAATAATTCAATTATTCACTCTGGAACTGTAATCGGTTGTGATGGTTTCGGATATGCTACGGAAAATGATGTAAATTATAAAATACCTCAAATAGGAAATGTTATAATTGAGGATGATGTTGAGATAGGTTCAAATTGTGTTATTGATAGAGGAACACTTGGAAGCACAGTCATAGGTAAAAATACAAAACTAGATAATTTAGTTCATATAGCTCATAATGTTAAAATTGGAAAAGGATGTTTTCTGACTGCTCAAACAGCTGTTGCAGGTAGTTCCATCATTGAAGATTTTGTATCTTTTGGTGGAAGGGCTTCTGTTTCAGGACATATTACTGTAGGAACCAGAGCAAAACTAGCTGCAAAATCAGGCGTAACAAAATCATTGGCTGGAAATCAAACTTATGCTGGAATGCCAGCAAGGAAAATTTCAGAGAAAAATAAAGTTGATGCTAGTTTAAATTTATTACCAGAATTTTTTGATAAAATTAAAGAATTAAATAAAAAAATAAAAAAAATCGAAGAAAATGGCTAAGCAACAAACAATAAAAAAACCAGTTTCATGTTCTGGAATAGGATTGCATACCGGAGTAGAAAGTACTATAACGTTTAAACCAAGTAAAGATAATTCTGGAATAAGATTTATTAGAACAGATATTGATGGTTCTCCTGAAATAAAAGCTGATATTGAACATGTAGCTGATATATCTCGAGGAACAACTCTAGCACAAAACGGGACAAGGATTCATACTGTTGAACATGTTTTGGCAGCTTTAACTGGTTTGAGAATTGATAATGTATTAATGGAGCTTACTAATAAAGAACCTCCTGTCATGGATGGAAGTTCTAAAGATTTTGTAGAAGTTTTAAAAAAAGCAGGAATAGTTCAACAGTCACATGCAAGAGAGTATTTAGAAATTGATAAAGCAGTTACTTATAATGATCCAGTTAAAAAAACTGATATTTCAGTTCTTCCATCTGATAGGTATAGATTAACATGTATTACAGATTATAAACATCCATTATTAGGAACTCAATATTTAACTATTCATTCTATAGATAGCTTTATAGATGAGATTGCCCCTGCTAGAACATTTAGTTTTCTAAGTGAAGTTGAGCATTTAAGAGAAGATGGTTTGGTACAAGGTGGAAGACTTGATAATGCTATAGTCATAATTGATAAAGATATTGATTCAAACGAAATTAATCGATTAAAAAAATTATTTAAAATTAAAGATGATATTAACATTGGCAAAAATGGAATTTTAAATGGCGTGAAGTTAAGATTTGAAAATGAACCAGTTAGACACAAAGCATTGGATGTGATAGGTGATTTAGCACTTTTAGGTATGCCAATTAAAGGACATATTATAGCAGCTAGACCTGGACACGAAGCAAATGTTGGAATAGTGAGAAATATTAAGAAAGAGTATGCAAAGAAAATATTACAAAAAAAGTATCAAGCTGAAATTTCTTCAAATTATCTTTTTGATATTAGTGCAATTAAGAAAATTCTACCACATAGATATCCATTTTTATTAATTGATAGAATTTTAGATATGGAACCTGGTGTAAATTTAACAGCTATTAAAAATGTATCTATAAGCGAACCCTTTTTTCAAGGCCATTTCCCAGATCAACCTGTGATGCCTGGGGTTTTGATTATTGAAGCAATGGCTCAAGCTGGAGGTTTTTTACTGTTACATACAACTGATGAGCCTGAAAAAAAAATAATGTATTTTAGTGGTATTGAATCTGCAAGGTTTAGAAAACAAGTATTACCTGGAGATCAAATTTATTTTAAGTTAGATCTTTTAAAATTAAAATTAGGTACTTGTAAACTTCATGGTAAAGCTTTTGTAAATAATCAATTAGTTGCAGAATGTACTTTTATTACTACACTTGGTGATAGGAAAGAATAACTATTTCAAAAAATATTCACCCTTCCGCTATTATTAGTTCAGATTCGAATATTGGAAAAAATGTTTTTATTGGAGCATTTTCAATTATTGAGCCAAATGTTCAAATTAAAGACAATACATGGATTGGAAATAATGTTGTCATTTGTTCAGGTACTGAAATAGGTAAAAATTGTAAAATATATCATTCCTCGGTAATAGGTGAAAAACCTCAAGATTTAAAATTTAAAGGAGAAGAAACTTTAACAATTATTGGTGATGAAGTAATGATAAGAGAGTTTGTTACTATCAATAGAGGAACAATTGAATCAGGAAAAACTATTATAGGAAATAAAAGTTATTTAATGGCTTCAACACATGTCGCTCATGATTGTATAATTGGTGAAAGCGTAATAATGTCTAATTTAGCAACTTTGGGAGGTCATGTAGAAATAGATGATAAAGTTATAATTAGTGGTGGAGTATTAGTTCATCAGTTTTGTAAAATTGGGTGTTATTCATTTATTGGTGGAGGTTATCGAGTGGTTCAAGATGTTCCACCCTTTATAATGGCTGCTGGAGAACCCTTAAAATATTCAGGAATTAATTCAATAGGATTAAGACGGAATGGTTATTCAATAAATACAAGAAAAATTATAAAAGAAGCATATAGATTATTATTTAGAGAAAAAATATCAAGAGAGAAAGCAGTTTCTCAAATTAAAAATACTTTTCCTGATAATCCTGAGGTGAAAAAAATAATCTCATTTATTGAAAATAGTACTAGAGGTTTGATATAACTTAATGAAAGAAATTGGTATTTTAGGTTCTACTGGATCTATAGGATTAAATACTTTAAACGTTATAAATAATCTTTCTGATTTCAAGATAAAATATTTATCAGCAAATAAAAACATAGACTTGTTAATTGAGCAAGCAAATAAATTTCAGCCTGAAATTATTTGTATTGGTGATGATAATCTTTATAAAAAATTAAAAACTAATTTAAGTAATAAATTTGAAATTTTATGTGGACGAGATGCTTTGTTATATATTGCAGGAATTGAAAATATTGATATATGCGTAAATGCCATAGTTGGAGGTCCTGGGATGGAGCCAACAATTAAAGCATTAGAAGCAGGAGTTGATGTTGCTTTGAGTAATAAAGAGTCTATGGTTATGGCCGGAGGTATTATAAATGATATTTGTAAAAAAACAGGTGCAAAAATCTTTCCTGTAGACAGTGAGCATAGCGCTATTTGGCAATGTTTAATTGGTGAAAAAATAAAAAATGTTAAAAGGTTGATCCTTACAGCTTCCGGAGGTCCTTTTAGGGAAAAATCTTTATCAGATTTCAATTCAATTACTGTTGATGAAGCCTTAAATCATCCTACATGGAAAATGGGAAAAAAAATTACTATTGATTCTGCTACAATGATGAATAAAGGTTTTGAAGTAATTGAAGCATTTTGGTTATTTAAAATAGATTATGATAAAATTGAGATTGTTATACATCCTCAATCAATTATTCATAGCATGGTAGAGTTTATTGATGGGTCAATTAAATCACAAATGGGAAGACCAACTATGAAAATACCAATTCAGTTTGCACTTACATATCCAGATAGATTAAATTCAAGTATGGGTATTGTAAATGATTTTTCAAAAATGGAAAACTTAACATTTGAATTACCAGATTTAAATAAATATCCATCAATTGATTTAGCATACAATGCTTTGAAAAAAGGAGGTACTTCTTGTGCTTCTATAAATCTTTCAAATGATATTACGGTTGATTTATTTTTAAAAAATAAAATTTCATTTAATGAAATTTATCAATTAAATAATGAAGTATATAAATCTCACAATTGGAAAAAAAATCCATCGGTTTCAGATTTGTATGATTTAGAAGTTTGGATTAATGATTTTTTAAAGTCATTAATTAAATAAAAGAGGTATATTGATTATGTTTACAACTATTTTGGCAATGATTTTTGTTTTAGGAGTTTTGGTATTCATTCATGAATTGGGACATTTCATTGCTGCAAGATCTATTGGCGTAAAAGTTGAAGAATTTTCAGTGGGTTTCCCCCCAAAATTAATCTCATTTACTCCATCAGAAAGTGGAATAATTTTTAAGTTTTATTTTTTTGGAAAAGATGAAAAAGGAAAAATAAAATGGAAATCAATTTTTGAATCTAAAATAAATTCAAAAAAATATTCAACAAGCACAGAATATTCTTTATCAATTATTCCTCTAGGTGGATATGTTAAGGTTGCTGGTTTTATTGATGAGAGTTTTGATTCAAATGTCACCGGAGCTAGTGATGAATTAAATTCTAAAACTAAATTACAACAAATATGGTTTATGTCTGGAGGAATAATAATGAATATTCTTCTGGCTATAATTTTTTTTTCTGGAATTACAATGATTCAAGGTATTTCTGTTCAAAATGATGAACCCATTATTAGAGAAGTATCAATTGGGTATCCTGCTGATTTGGCAGGAATTAAATCTGGTGATAGAATTTTAGAAGTTGAGAATGTTTCAATTGATAAATGGTCAGAAGCAACTACGATAATTAAAGAAAATGTTGATGGAGATATTCAAATTAAATGGATTTCTGATGAAGTTATTAAAAACGCATTAATACCAACAAAAGAAGCTAAAGTTCCTGATGGCAATGAAATAAAAGAAGTTAGAATAATTGGTGTTCAAGGTGGTTTTGAAATTAGAAAAGCTAATTTTTTTGAATCAATTTATAGTGGTTTTGATAGAACCATTTTTTGGTTAAAAATGATTGTACAATCTTTGGCTATGATATTTTCAGGAAATGCCTCATTTAATGACATTGGAGGACCAATTCTCATCGCTCAATTAGCAGGTGATTCTGCGAGAGCTGGAATTATTTCATTATTATCATTTACAGCTATAATCAGTGTTAATCTTGCTTTTATGAATTTATTACCTATTCCAGGTCTTGATGGAGGACATATATTATTAACAAGTGTGGAATTCATTACTAGAAGATCAATTTCAACAAAAGTAAAAATGTTCATTCAACAAATAGGTGTAGCCCTACTTTTGTTATTAATGGCTTTAGTAATGTTCAATGATATTAGTAGATTATTAACTGGTTAATTTATATCTGATATTAACATATTTAATGTTCCAAAGTTTGCATTTGATATAATCTTTATTGGAATTTTTTTATTATCATTTGTCATCCATATTTTCATTATTGATTTATTTTCATCAAGTTTTATGGCTTCAGCTAGGAAACAATTGAATTTTCCTATATTGCTATCAATTCGTTCCTCTTTTAATATAGATAGCTTCACCTTATAAATTTTATTGTTATCAAAAATATTAAATAGAAATTCATCATAAATTTTAATATTTCTTGTTCTTAAAAAGTAAAAAAAAGAATATGGGTCTCGAACTTTTTGTGAAATATCTATCTTTTTATTATTTGAACTATAAAAATTTTTTTCATAATTAAATGTTACATCTAAGTTTGTTTTGTAATTTGGCTCAATTATAATTTTTTGAAATTTTTGTGTATAAAATTCTTTTGTATCAATCCAAGCTTTTACAGTATCTCTAATAGGAAAAATTTTGTCCCAAATTTTATTTGTTTTGAGTAAGAAAGAAAAAAAATAATTGTCAGAATCGTTTTCAATTTTATTAATACTCATTTTTGCTGAACCTACAGAAATAAAGTTTAGATTTACGTTGTAAAATATTTCTTCTCCATTGTTGAATTGAATATTTTTTTGACTAAATATGTTGCTTAAAAAAAATAAAATTATGAAAGGTTTCATCTTATTTGGATTATTTTTTTATTTGTAACACTAAAAATATTTGAAGGGTTTGAATTATTTATTTTTCCATCGTCAATTATTAAATCAACTTCATCAAAAAATTTCTCATTAATTTTTTTAGGATCATTAATTGGTTTGGTATTTGTTTTATTTACACTTGTAGATGTAATACCTCTGCCTAAAAGTTTTGTAATTTTGTTTGGAATGTTATGATTAGGAATTCTTATACCAATTGAATTATTTGGTCCTAGTAAGTATTTAGAAATATTTTTATTTATTGATTTGAAAATTAGAGTATTTGGTCCAGGAAGTTTATTTTCACAAAATTGCTTGTGATAATCGGGAACAAACCCATATGATTCTAACATATTTTTATCTGACACAGCAATACTCCATGGCCCTGGTCTTCCTTTTATATCTATTAATTTTTTGACAGCAATATCATTTTCTGAATCAACTCCAAAACCATATATTGTATCTGTAGGATATACAATTACTCCACCATTTTTTAAGACATCTACAGCTTGTATTATTAATTCATTCAATTTGTCAATATTTTTCATTTTTGGTTTTCCATCTTCTATGAAACCATAGATATTGATGAGGTTCTCCTTTTATTTTTTTTTCCAGCAATTCTGTAAATTGATGCATAATTGATGTATAATTTTTATTTGGTTCAATTATTATAAATTCAATTGAATATTTAAATTTCTTTTTTAAGCAAAACGCTGCAATAACTTTACATTTTGTTTTTTTATAAAAAACTGAAGCACCTCTTGGCGTAGAAGCTTTCCTTCCAAAAAAATTTACAAATTCTCCTTTTTTCCCTGCATCTTGATCACTTGCAAGTATTAAAGTGTTACCATTTTTTAAAAAATTAATCATCTTATTTGATGAATAATGAATTGAAACTGGATTAATATCATTTTGCTTTCTTAGATTATTAAAAAAAAATTGAGCTCCTTTATTTTTTTGATTTTGAGTTACAGTTTTAACATTAAATTTATTTTTTGACATCCAAGCAGGAATGATTTCCCAGTTACCTAAATGCCCAGTAAGTAATATAAATCCTTGATTATTTGATTTTAAGCTTAATAAAACTTCTTCATTTATTATTTTTATATTTTCATTTTTTATTATTTTTTGTGAACATAAAACATCTAAAAACATTTGACCAAAATGAGTATGAGTTTTTTTTAATATTTTTATTATTTCTTTATTGGTCTTTTTAGGAAAAGATTTTTTCAATTGTAAATATGCAACTTCTTTTCTTTTTTTAAGAACATAAAAAAATAATTTTCCAATTAATTTCCCTAAAATTGATCTTAATGATGGATTAAGAATTAAAGTAAAAATTTGAAATGTATTTAATGATACTATTGTTATAAAATATTTTATTGTTTTCATTAGTTGTTGATTATTGCCATAATTTACAAGTAATTTCTTTATATGAACTATTGTAAAACATTAATTTTAACATTTATAACTTTTATTTCTTTTTTGAAATGTGATACTGTTTACAGAGTTCCTATTCAAAGCACTATTGACTTAGGTTTGCCGAATTATATTCAAAGATCTATTGAAGAAGCTGTAAATGATAGTGCTAATGCAATAATTTTTGATTTAAATACTTTTGGAGGAAGAGTTGATGGTGCAACTCAAATTAAAGACGAAATTTTAAATTCTCCAATTCTTACAGTTGCATTCATTAATAAGCGGGCAATATCTGCAGGGGCTTTGATCTCTTTATCCTGTGATAAAATCTATATGACTTCTGGAGCTACTATTGGAGCTGCAACAGCCGTTGATATGTCTGGAAATAAAGGAAGTGAAAAAGTAATTTCTTACATGAGAGAAGAAATGGCTTCTACGGCTGAAAGTAATGGAAGAAATAGTGAAATTGCTAGAGGAATGGTTGATGAGGATTTATATTTTGAATATTTATTTATAAATGGTGATTCAATTTTTGTTGATGATATTGAAGGTAGAAAAGAAGGAAAATTAATTTCTTTAACTACAAACCAAGCAATTAAATATTCAATAGCTGATGGAAAAGCAGAAACTTTTCAAGATGTATTAGAGCAAATTAATTTGGAGAATTCAAAAATTATTGATTTTTCAATTAATTGGGTTGAAAGCATGAGAAGGTTTCTAACTGATCCTACTGTTAGTTCATTACTAATGACTTTAGGTTTTTTAGGATTATTATTTGAAATTCAATCTCCAGGGTGGGGAATCCCTGGTTCAATTGGAATATTAAGTTTATTGCTTTTTTTTGGTTCAACTATTGATACAGGATTAGCAACAGGGCCAGAATTAATTATAATTGGAATAGGTATATTATTATTACTTTTAGAATTTTTTATAATTCCAGGATTTGGATTACTTGGAATAAGTGGTTTAATTGTTATTTTAGGTGGGTTGTTTATGTTATTGATACCTGAAAACCCACTAACTAATGATTATAATTCTGCTTCATGGGCTTTTGCTATCTCGACTATAGGTAGTATTTTGTCAATTTTTTTAATTTTTAGATTATTATCAAAAACGAAATTTTGGGAGAAATTAACTTTACAGACGATTCAAAAAAGTTCTGAGGGCTATAATACTTCTATAGGGTTAGAGAGTTTTGTTGGTAAATTAGGCTTCGCTACATCTGATTTAAGACCATCTGGTTGGGCAGAATTTGAATCTAAGAAACTTTTTGTTGTAACTGAAGGTGAATTTGTTGATAGAAAAGAAAAGGTTCAAATTTTATCAGTTGATGGTAACAGAATTGTTGTGAGAAAAACTAATAATTAGGAGAAAGAATGGATTATTTACCTATAATTTCAGTTGTTGTTGTCATACTTTTTATATCTTTAATATTATATTTTGTTCCATTAGGTTTATGGGTTCAAAGTGTAGTTTCTCTTGGATTGGGTAAAATTTCTATAATTGATTTAATAAGAATGCGATTGAGAAAAATTCCTCCAAGATTGATAGTTGATTCCATTATTAATATGCAACAAGCTGGATTGACTAAAATTAATGCTGGAATGATGGAAACACATTTTTTGGCTGGAGGAAATGTAGCTAACGTTTCAAATTCTCTTATAGCCGCAGATAAAGCTAATATTCCATTAGATTTTACAACATGCACAGCAATTGATTTAGCTGGTAGGGATGTTAAAGGAGCTGTGGAAACTTCCGTTTATCCTAAAGTAATTGATGCACCAGTCAGTGGAACTTTAGCTGCGGTTGCGAAAGATGGAATTGAAGTAAAAGCTAGAGCAAGAGTTACTGTAAGAACAAATATACCTGGCTTGGTAGGTGGAGCTACTGATGAAACAATTATTGCAAGGGTAGGTGAGGGTATAGTTAGCGCGATTGGTTCATCTGAATCTTATAAGACTGTTTTAGAAAATCCAGATTCAATTTCAAAATTTGTACTTGAAAAAGGTCTAGATGCTGGTACTGCATTTGAGATTTTAAGTATTGATATCGCAGATGTTGATGTAGGTAAAAATGTGGGAGCTCATTTGGAGGCAGATCAGGCTGAGGCTGATTTAAAAGTTGCTCAAGCGAAAGCTGAAACTAGACGTGCAATGGCTATTGCTGAAGAACAAGAAAAAACAGCTTTGGTAGAGGAAATGAGAGCTAAAGTTGTAGAGGCTGAAGCACAAGTCCCACAAGCAATGGCAGATGCATTTAGAAGTGGTAACTTGGGAATTATGGACTATTATTCTATGAAAAATATTAAAGCTGATACAGATATGAGATCTTCAATCTCTGAAGGAAATGATCAAAATAAAGAAAATTAAATTAATATTTTTGTGTTATGGATATTAGTTATTGGATATTTATTTTAATTGTTTATTTGATATCTCAATGGGTTCAAAGTCGAACCAAAAAAATATCAAATCAAGATGATAAATTAATTAATGATACAGTTTCTAATAAAAATATTGATCCATTAAATCAAAATCTTCCTGAATGGATTAAAAATTTAGATCCTCAAGGAAATAGTTTTCAAGATTTAAATTTCAATCAAACGGTTAATGTTATAGATGAGAATATTGATCAACAGGATATTAATCAAATAGAAAAACCGGTTGATGTTGTTGATGAGGAT
>CENP01054614.1_pt1 | contig 34153 bp, 29 predicted proteins | sample 361281 | NCBI WGS metagenome assembly CENP01 (sample SAMEA2591122, study PRJEB7988) | marine metagenome | biome: marine biome (ENVO:00000447); feature: deep chlorophyll maximum layer (ENVO:xxxxxxxx); material: saline water (ENVO:00002010), including plankton (ENVO:xxxxxxxx) | depth 70 m | reverse complement strand
GGAGATGGTTTGTTAGGTGCAGGTGGAACTTGGAATATAGAAAAATCGTGGGATGGTATTTGGGATGTTAAAACCAGCATAGATGAAAAAGGTTGGTATGCTGAATTCCAAATTCCTTTATCTACGATTAATTATGATATTCAAAATGATAAATGGGGAATAAACTTTGCAAGAAAAATTACATACCTTAATGAATGGACTACTTGGCAAAAATTAAATAATAATCAAATGACTTTTCAGTCAAGATTTGCAGGAATTCTTAATGGATTATCGAATTTAAGGAAAAATAATGTTTACGAAATAAAACCCTATGTTAATTATAAAGTTTTATCATCTGAAGAAACAAATAAAGAATCAATTAGTGATTTTGGTTTTGATTTTACTACAAATATTATATCTGGAGTGAAAGGTTCTTTAACATATAACACCGATTTCGCAGAAGCTGAAGTTGACCAGAGAAAAGTGAATATTACCCGTTTTCCTTTAAGGTTTCCTGAAAAAAGAAGTTTTTTCTTGGAAGGTTCATCAGTTTATACTTTTGCAAATAGAAATAATCAATTTCCTTTTTTTAGTAGAAGTATTGGTCTGTCTGATGGAGTGCAAATTCCTATTGAATTTGGAGGGAGAATCTCAGGACAAATAAATAATAATGAAATTGGCATTATAACAGCTAAAACAGGATCAACGAATGAGACACCTAGAGAAGATTTTATAGTGGCAAGATTAAAAAAACCTATATTTGAAGAATCATATTTTGGTTTAATTCATACTTCCAGAAGAGCTCATACTGATAGTATTTATAAAGATCAAAAATTGATTGGGTTTGATTTACAACTTTTTACTTCAAAATTTAAAAATAATAAAAACTTTTCCGTTGAATCTTTTTTTATTACACATGATAATCTAAAAGGTGATAATAACTCATCATTCTTTGATTTGTCTTCAAGAGGACTTAGAATTTCTTATCCAAATGATATTTGGAGATTTAGCGCTTCATATCGAGAGTTTGGCAAAGATTATGATCCTTCTGTTGGGTTTATTACAAGAAATGGAATTAAGAGAATTAATCCTCAAATTAAATTTAGGCCAAGACCAAATTCACAAATAATTCGTCAAGGTGGAACGGGTTTATGGTATGAATATTTGGTAAATGATCAAAATCTTTTTTTAAGAGAAAAGTACAGATTTACTCTTTTGGAGATGGATTTTGAAACTGGGGATAAAATAGAAATTCAGTATGAAAACTGGAGAGAATTCTTAGATGAAAGTTTTGAGATTATAGATGGGAATATTATTGATGTTGGAACATATTCAAATGATCAATTTGTAATAAAATTAAATACTGCTGGTCAAAGAAAAATTTCAGCTTGGAATTCATTTTCAAATGGTGGTTTCTGGAATGGTAACAAATTGAGTTTATCATCAAAAATTGGTTTTAAATTTTTTCCAGGTTTTGATTTAGCAACATCTATTGAATATAATTCAATCAAACTAAAAGATGGTGATTTCAATACAAAAGTATTTGCAGCAGAAATTGGTTTGTTTCCAACTATTAAATTGGCACTTTTGACTAATATTCAATATGATGATATATCAGAAATTTTTAGTCTTTATCAAAAAATTAGATACACAATTAAAAACGGAAGTGATCTATATATAGTTTTTAATTATAATCAATTAAGAGTAGATGAAAATTGGGATAGAAGAAGTTTTGTAAATTATTCTAGGGATAATTCGATTAAGATTAATTATGCATACCGGTTTTAATTTTCATTCCAGATGTTTTGATTGTTTTATATGAATCATTATCACGTAAAATAATTAAAGCTTCAACATCATCTATAGATTCAATTAATTTTATACCCTCATCAATTTCTAAAATCATTAATGATGTAGATAATGCATCTGCATCAATACATTTTGGTGAAAGAACTGTCACTGAAGCAACATTATTAATTGAAGGATAACCAGTCCTAGGATCTAAAGTATGAGAATAAATTTTTTCATTAATCATACTATATTGACGATAATCACCTGAAGTAGCCATTGAACGATTTTCCAATTCAATTATAAAATCGTAGTTAGTTTGAGTTTGAGGATCTAGAGAAGGCGTTTCAATGCCATAACTCCAAGTTTTTCCAAATTGATTCTTACCTATTGCACGGATTTCTCCTCCAAGTTCAACCATGAGGTCTTTAATTTTGTATTTTTTTAAAAATTCAAATACTACATCAACTCCATATCCTTTTGCAATTGCATTAACATCTATCGCAATTTTATGATTTTGTTTAATAAGTATATTATTATCAACAAAGATATTATCTGATCCAATGAAATCTAGTTTATCTTTTATTAAATATTCTGCAGGAATTTTTGTTATTTTTCCCTGACTAAAAGGACCAAAACCCCAAATAGATAATAAAGGGAAAATTGTAATATCAAATGCGCCTGATGTCTTTTTTGTCCAATATTTTGATTTATTGATTACATGTTCAAATTCATTTGAGATTTTAAAGTTGTCTTTTGATTTATTGAAAAGTGAAATTTCACTCTTTGGGTCGTATGTTGACATTTGAGAGTTCAAATTTTGAAAAATTGAATCAATTGATGATTTTGAAATAGATTTATTTAAAATATTATTGAACTTAATTTGATAATTTGTTCCCATAGCTTGGCCATTTATAATTTGGTAATTTTTTTTTGAATTACAACTTATATTTAATAGTGCTAGAATAATCATTAATAGAATGTTTTTCATAAGGAAAATTTAATATGGAAGATTTAAAAAGAAGAGATTTTATAAAAAAATCAATTAAGTTAATTGGAAGTGTAACATTTTTAAATTCTACAGGATGGACTTTTGCAGATAAAAATCGTTTTTCTTTATCTTTGGCTCAATGGTCACTTCATAGATCACTTATGTCAGGTAAACTTGATAATCTGGATTTTGTAAAAATTTCTAAAGAAAAGTTTGATATTAATGCGGTGGAGTATGTGAATACATTTTTTTTCAAAAAAGCAAAAAACAAATCATATTTGCAAGAGATGAAAAATCGTTCTAATGATTTTGGAGTAAAGAATTTATTAATCATGTGTGATAATGAAGGTAAGATTGGAGATTCTAATACCAAAAAAAGAAAAAAAGCAATTGAAAATCATTTTAAATGGGTTGAAGCGGCAAATTTTTTAGGTTGTAATACAATTAGAGTAAATGCATCAAGTGAGGGTAGTTGGGATGAGCAAAAGAAATTAGTTGTTGATGGATTAAGTAAATTAGTTGAATTTGCAAAAGATTTTGCAATCAATGTAGTAGTTGAAAATCATGGTGGTTTATCAAGCAATGGGAAATGGTTAAGTGAAGTAATCTCAAATGTTGAAGATGATTTTTGTGGCACTTTACCTGATTTTGGAAATTTTAAAATTCAGACTGATGAAAATAATGAAGAAATCATTTATGATAGATATAAAGGTTTAAAAGAATTAATTCCTTATGCAAAAGCTGTAAGTGCTAAGAGTTATGATTTTGATGAAAATGGAGATGAAACAACTATTGATTTTTATAACATGATTGAAATTGTTAAAAGTTCTGAATACAAAGGTTATATTGGAATTGAATATGAGGGAAATAGATTATCAGAATATGATGGGATTTTAGCAACAAAAAAGTTACTTGAAAAATTAATATAATCATTTATATCCATCCCAAAATTTTATATAGCAATAAAGCAAAATATTCATAAATGATTTGAGAACTTATAAATAGATTTTCTACGTTCGGGAAAAAGATAAAAGGATCAACCTTACTATTTTTTTTTGGAATTCGAAAAATTTGTGAATTATACGGAAAAACTTTATAATTAAGTTTTTCAAAGACTTTAGTAGATCTTTTCATATGTATATTTGATGTAACAAGTACAATACTTTTAATTTTGTGTTCATCCATAATTTTTTTTGAATAAAGAGCATTTTCTCGTGTGTTTCTAGATTTATTTTCAGACAAAACGCTGTTTTTATTAACACCGAATTCAATTAAAAAATCTGTCATTCTATCAGATTCTTTTTGATTTTCTTCAAAAATATTTCCACTTCCACCGGTCATTAAGATATAAGAAGCAATATTTTGATTATATAGTCTTATACCTGAAATAGATCTTGAAGGTTCACCACCTAAAACTACAATAGCATCAATTTGATCATATTGAGATACTGGATAGGAGTTTATGTGTATTGATTTAAACAAAATTCTTTGTATTGGAGTAATACTGGGTAAATAAATAATTAAAAGACCAATAATAAAGAAGGATTTAAAAAGTTTAAAATTTTTATTCTTATAAAAAATGAAAGAGGAGCTTATAAGTAAAATACCCATTGTAAGAGGATAAATTAACCAAACGAAAATTTTTGATAAAAAATGGTAAATTACCAAACTCCAATAAATGGTTTAAAAATTACCAAAAAAAGAATAAATAACATTATTAAGAAAGGAAATTCATTCATTATTCTAAAATATTTGGACGATTTATTGTTTGAGTTATTTTCAAAATCTTTTAAGTGAAACCCTAACCTCACATGCCATATAGTAATAAGAAAAACAAAAAATATTTTTATAATGATCCAAACATATATACCTAAAACATAAGCTAAATATAATCCACTTATCCAAACTAAAATCATAGATGGGTTTGCTATAAAATTATATAGCCGTTTTTCCATTATTTTAAATGTATTAGTAATTTCAGGTTTATTAATATTTTCAATATGATAAATAAATAATCTGGGTAAATATGCTAGTGCTGCCATCCAGGCAACCATAAACCATATATGAACAATTTTTACCCAATTATAGGTATTGGTTATATTTATTTCCATTTTGCGTTAGGTGGCATTGACATAAGAATAGCATCTGTATTTCCACCGGTTTCTAAACCAAATTTTGTTCCTCTATCATACAGTAAGTTAAACTCAACATATCTTCCTCTTTTGAGTAATTGAATTTCTTTTTGATCATTAGTCCAATTTATATCTTTATATTTTATTATTAAATCGTTTACATAGGTACTAAAGAATTTTCCAATATCAATTACATAGTTAAAATCTTTTGTAAAGTCACCTGTATTTAAGTGATCAAAAAAAATTCCTCCTATACCTCTAGTTTCATTTCTATGTTTTAAAAAAAAATATTCATCACACCACTTTTTATGAGATGGATAATAATTAGAATCATGTTTATCACATATTGATTTTAATTTTTTGTGAAAATTTTTTTTTTCTTTATCAAATTGATTAGATGGAGTAATATCCATACCGCCACCAAACCATGATTCTTCAGTATTAAGGAACCTTGAATTAAAATGTATTGAAGGTAACAAAGGAGAATTAGGATGTAAAACCACACTTATACCAGTTGCCCAATAGTTTGGATTTGTTTTGGTGCCTGGTATTTTAGAACGCATATTTTCAGAAAACCTACCAGAAACAGTTGAAATATTAACACCACCTTTTTCAATTACATTTCCAGTTATTTTCCCCATTGTTCCACCCCCAGATCCAGAATGGAGCCAATCAGTGAACATAAATTTTGATTTATCAATTAATTGAATTTGCTCTATAAGCATGTTTCTTAATTCAAGAAACCAATTTTCAACCTGTTTTTGTTTATTGGTTAAGTGATTTACCATTTTTCAATATTATCCATAATAATTTGTTTTATCATTTTTATATGAGACTCATCATCATTAAGACATTTAATATATTTAAAATTTTCACCACCATTTTCAATAAATAACTCCTTATATTGAATGTTTATTTCTTCAAGTGTCTCTAAACAATCCACGCTGAAACCAGGAGAAATGATATGGATATTTTTTATTCCATCCTTAGCATATTCTACAATTTTTTCATCAAGATATGGTTGCAACCATTTTTCAGGTCCGAATCTCGATTGAAAAGCCATGAGATATTCTGAACTTTTTAAACCTAATCTTTCAACAACTAATCTTGTAGTCTTATGGCAAAAACAAAAATAAGGGTCTCCGCTTTTTAAATATCTTTCAGGCATTCCATGATAGCTAAAAATTAATTTCTCAGGTTTACCATTTTTTTCAAAATTATTAATTATCGATTCCGAAAGTGATTTAATATAAAGTTTATTATCATGGTATCCTGACACAAACCTTACATTTGGCATCCAAATTTGTTTTTTTAAATAATTTGCTACTCCATCAAATGTACTAGCTGTGGTGGGTGAACCAGATTGAGGATATAAAGGAAATACAAGAATTTTTGAAATATTTTTTTCTTTAAACTCATTCATTGCTTTTTTTATAGAGGGGTTACCATATCTCATGGCTAATTTGATTTCAATATTATTATTATTTGATTCAATTGTCTGTTTTAATTTTTGAGTAATATTTTTTGAATATACCATAAGTGGAGAACCATTTTCAGTCCAAACTTCTTTATAAGCTTCTGCCGATTTTCTTGGTCTAACATTTAAAATAATTCCTTTTAATATTATTAACCATAATATTCTAGGCCAATCAACAACTCGAAAATCAGATAAAAATTCATTTAGATATTTTCTTAAATCTTTGGTTGATGTTGAATCAGGTGTTCCTAAATTTGTTATTAAAATGCCAACTTTTTTTTCATATCCAGAATATGTATTTTCCATTTAATATGATTCCTCAAATTCCTCTCTAATTTTTTCAATAAAATATTTTACATTGTATTCATAAGTGTTTGGTAGAACACCGTGACTTAGACTGCAAATTAAACCTTTTCTGTCTTTTGCGTTTATATTTAGCAATTTATTTTTAAATAGATTAAAATCTTTTTTAAAGTCTTCAAATGGTTTAGTTAAAGAAATTGGATTGAAATTTCCTTGAATAAAACCTCTATTATTTTTTTTTATAGTTTCAAAAAAACCACCTTCTTGTCCATAAACAATACCTGCTAAATTATATTCTTGATTTATATTTTTTTTATTTAGGATTGGATTGTTTTTACAGAAGTATGCTGTTTTTTGTTTAAATGAATTAAAAATGTTATCCTTCATAAACTTAATATATTTTTCAATAAAATAATTTTTTTCTAATTGTTTTGCTGAAGTATCAAATATATATACAATTTCAGCTTTATTTTGTAGTTGATTAGAGATGGAATTCTTTATAATAGGAAAAAGTTTTTCATAAAGAATGTACTCAATCATTTTTTCATTATGTAAATTCTTTATTTGAGGATGTTTGGTTAAACCCATACCATAAGAAAGTAAAGTCCAAGGACCTCCAACAAATCCTACTAAGCTTTTATTTTTTGGAAGTTTTTTTCTTGTCTTGATTAATGCTTCAGATTGAAATTTTAAATCATTTTCAATTTCTTCTAGGGGTTTATTAAGACCAATTGTTTTTTTTGATAATAAATTTACAAATGTTGGTCCAGGATTATATTTTAAACCTAGTCCAAGCGAATCGAGAGGAAACAATATATCACTAAATAAAATTGCAATATCATAATCAAACTCATTAATTGGACCAATTGCTACATCAGATGCAAGTTCAGAGTTTTTACATAATTCTATAAACGAATATTTTTTTCTCATTTTTTGGTAATGAGAATGATATCGCCCTGCTTGACGCATAAACCAAATTGGAGGAACATTTTGAGTTATATTATTTAAGGCATTTTTAAACTTTTCATTTTTAATCATTTAAAATATCTTTCTTCCAATCTTCGTAAGATAAATAACATGTTAATTTTTTAGAATCAGGAATTATATTTTTAATTTTTTTATAACTATTCCCCATACCACAAGAGTGATTTTTGTTTAAAATTTCAGGATATTGAGATATTGCTTCTCTAAATGCAATGAAACTCATCCAAAAGAAAAATTTTCTTTTCTCAAATCCTAATGGAAATTTTGGATTTGTTAAATTATATGTTTCTATTGTATTCTTAGTATTTTCCTTATCTTTATAGCTTAATTTAAAATATTGATCTTTATCAAAAAAATTGAAGTTTTTATTTATTTTCTCTTCTCCCAAACCATCTGTTGTTCCATGTATCCAATATCCAAGTTTGCTTGCGTGGAACCAAGACTTCATTCCGCTAGTAATAACTATATTTGAATGATCTAATTTAGGTTTTGAATCTAAGGTATTGTATCTTGATATGTAAATATAGCTATTCTTAATTAGTTCAATTTTCTTATTAGAGTTTAATTGTTCTCTATTAAAAATTTTACTTTCAGTTAAATTTTTAGGAAAAATATTATTTTTTGATACTTTCTTTTTATTTTGAATTTTTTCGTTTATAATATTATAAGATTTAATAATTTCGCCGTCATCAGTTCTGCCGTATATTGATTTAATTGTTCTATTATTTTCTTTCCAAACAGATATTCCAAGTTCTAAATTACAACCACCTCCGTACTGACTTAATATTTCTCTCTCTTTGCTAACGTTATTAAAAACACTTTTATTGTTAATTTCATTAAGAATTTTTTTCATCTTATCGTTTTTTTTATTTACTTCAATACCTAAAGCTCCTTGACCTGGAGTAGTGGGAAACATTGATAGAGGTAATACTATAACGTGATAATTATTTAAACAAAAAATTATCTCTTTTTTAATTGATGAGTTTGAAATATCATATTTTAAAAGCCTGTCTATAGCAGCTTTTGCAACAACTAATCCATCACTTTCATCATTAATAAATTTTTTTATTCTTGTATAAATATTACCCCTTAAATTTTTAAATTCAATTCCTTTTAGATTTAAAGGAATAATATTCTTTAAATTATTTTTTAAAGCAAATCTTCTTCTGGGAGATGATGTCATAATTTTGATATTATGATTTATGTTTTTTTTTAAGAACAAAATATCTCTCATGTCTTCTCTAAAAATTGTTGCTGTGATATTTGAATTTTTATTTTCAACTATTGGATAATCTTTCCAAGAGTGAATACCTAAGTCAAATTTTCCTGAACTAATTTTTTTTGAAACCTCATTTGTAAATATACCAATATCATTAATATTTGGTTGACTTATATTTAGATTTAAGTTTTTATCCGCTTTAGTTTTAATAAAATCGTAATCAATCTTGAGGTTAGGGTACAAATTCGAGATTGTTTTACCAACAGTCTCTGCTTGAATTTTTGATAATGTACTTTTTCTTGATAAAATTCTTATTTTTTGAAACATTTCTTATTTTTGCGTGTTAGTATATATAAGCTAATAAAATTTAAAATAAAATTTAATATCTTCTTTTATTTTAAACTACAGATTTGTAATTTCGAATCACCAGTCGAAGTGTTTAGGCTTAGGAAGTTTTTAGTTATACTAAATGAAAAATAAAACATATAAATCTATTTTTAAAAATAAAACATCAAAATTTTATAATGAAGGATATCAAAGAAAATTTCTTCCTATAGATCGTTCAAGAGAAACTTTTCCTATAATTGATTCAAACTTAAAAAAAATAAAGATTTGGTGTACTAATGATTATTTAAATATGAGTCATAACCAAGATGTAATTAATGAATCTATTAAAATCTTAGAAAAAGTCGGAACAGGTTCAGGTGGTACAAGAAACATCTCTGGTAATAGTCCTTATCATGAAAATCTTGAAAAAAAAATTGCATCATTTCATAATTTAGAAAAAGCAATTATTTTCTCTTCTGCGTACACAGCTAATCAAACTTCACTTTGGACTTTATGTAAAGCCTTGGATAATGTTTGTGTTTTTTCAGACAAGTTAAATCATGCTTCATTAATTCAAGGAATTAAAAACTCAGGTGCCCAATGTAAAATATTTGATCATAATAATTTAGAACATCTTGAAATGTTGTTGAAAGAAACTGATAAAGAAATTCCAAAATTAATTGTTTTTGAATCCCTTTATTCAATGAATGGTACAATTGTTGAAGTTAATAAATATGTAGAGTTGGCAAAAAAATATAATGCTATGACATATTTAGATGAAGTACATGCTGTTGGGTTATATGGAGATAAAGGAAGTGGTTTAGCAAATTTTTATAAAGTGAGTGATCAAATAGATTTAATTAATGGTACTTTTGCTAAAGGTTTTGGTCAAATAGGAGGATACGTTGTTGGTAAATCTTATTTGATAGATTATTTAAAAACTTTTGCACCTGGTTTTATTTTTACCACTTCAATAATGCCTTCAACTGCTGGTGCCATAAGTAAAAGTATATCAATAGTTGAACAAGAAAATGAAAAAAGAAAATATATTCAAGAAATGTCAAATTATTTAAAAAATTTACTTAGAATTAATAAAATTTCATTTATTGAAAATAATAGTCATATCATTCCAATTATGATATATGATGCAATGCTTGTAAAAAAATATTCAAAAATTCTTTTAAATAAGTATGGATTATATATTCAACCTGTTTTTTATCCAACTGTTGAAAAAAATAAAGCTCGTTTAAGATTAACGATTACCCCAAAACATAATATTGAAGATATTCATGAATTGATTTATGCTCTTAAAGAAATTATTTCCCCAAAAGACAATTTGATTTCAATAAGAAAACAATTCGACTACAGTATTTGATTAAAAAGCGTTTTTTTTAATGAAAAATTCATCTATTAGCATTTCATTTCCCAGAACTAGAATGAGAAGAACTAGAATGAGAAAATTTTCTTTAGATTTGGTTCAGGAGACAAGATTATCTACATCTGATTTGATTTATCCATTATTTGTGATTGAAGGTCATAACAAAAAAGAGGAAATCAAATCAATGCCAAATATTTTTAGAAAATCTAGTGATTTATTATTAAAAGATGTTGAAAATTGTATTCAATTAGGAATAAAAGCTATTGCTATTTTCCCCTATATTTCAAAAAAACTTAAAGATGATAGTGGTTCTGAGTCTATTAATCCTGATAATTTAATATGTAATACTGTAAGAAAAATAAAAAAAGAATTTCCAGATATTGGAATTATATGTGATGTGGCTCTAGACCCCTATACAACTCATGGGCATGATGGACTTATAATAAACGAACAAGTTGATAATGATAAAACGATTGATCTATTAGAAAAACAATCATTAAATCAAGCTATATCGGGATGTGATATTATTGCACCATCAGATATGATGGATGGAAGAGTTGGAAAAATTAGAGATTTCTTGGATAAAAATAATTATATAAATGTTCAGATAATGTCATATGCTGCAAAATTTTCATCTTCTTTTTATTATCCATTTAGAGAAGCAATTGGTTCAAATTATATAGGTGATAAAATTGACAAATCATCATATCAAATCAATCCTGGCAATAGTAATGAATCGATTCGAGGGGTTTCTATGGATATTTCTGAAGGGGCTGATATGATAATTGTGAAGCCTGGAATGAATTATTTAGATATAATTTACAGAATAAAGAATACTTATGAATTTCCTACTTTTGCATATCAAGTTTCAGGTGAATATGCTATGTTGGAGCATGCATTTCAAAAAAAAATATTAAAAAAATCAAAAACATTAATTGAAACTTTATTATGTTTTAAAAGAGCAGGAGCAGATGGAATATTGACTTATTTTGCTTGTGAAGCAGCTAAAGAGATTATCAAATTAAAATAAATTAACTTTCATCTTCTTCTTCAGGATTATATAATCCGTCTTTATAGTCATTATGAATTTGGTTGATAGTTTTTAGGCTTTGAAAAAAAACAAAAATTGCTCCTACCAAAAAACCAAACATAAATATCATAATATTTAAACCCATAATTAGCTACTTTCATTTTCAATTTTTTTTATAGACATACCTGTTAAATAATACATCCAAATTGTTATTATAAACAATCCCCCTAATTCTCTTACAACTTCAACATTTTGATTTTTCATTTGGAATGTACCAAAAACACTAATCCATTCAATATTCAACGGTTCTTTTAAAATTAATAGAATTGAAAATAAACTTAAGCTTAAAGCAAAATACCCTGATAAATACCATTTATTTATTTTCAGATGAAAAAGTAATGAAAAAAGGAAAGCGAAAAAATAAATTGTTATCCATATAAATGAATCTGGATCATTAAATTGAAGTAATCCACCAACAATAAAAATAAAACAAAAAATAATATTTAAGTTTTTAATCATAGTATAATTAATCATTTATAATTTTTTTTATTAGATGAAAAACTTCTGTTGAATCAATTTCAATTTTATTTTGTTGTAAATTTGAATTGCTAATGAAGATTGGAAAATCATCTATGTTTTCAGGAATTCTACCATGAGAACCCTTAATTAAATTAGCATTTAATGGTATGAAATCCATTAGAGTTCTAAATCCTAGCTTTTTCATAATTAATTTTAATATTACTCTTAATTTAATTAGTCTTTTTTGTGGGTCAAGATACATTTCAACAGGATCATAACCTGGTTTTTTATGGATATCAACTGTTCGGGCAAAGTCAGGAGCCTTTTTGTCATCATTCCAATAATAATAGGTAAACCAAGAATTTTTATCTGCTATTACAACTAAATCTCCACATCTTTCATGGTTTAAATCATAATCTTTAATTTTATCTCCAGATAATACTTTTTCGATTCCTGTTTGTTTATTAATTAGAATTTCAATTTTATTTTTAATTGATTTATCATTTAAATAAATATGACATATTTGATGGTCAGGAACTGAAAAAGCTCTACTTGAACCATGGTCTAATAGTTCAAGACCTTGTTCTAATCTTACATTTAAATAACCTTCATTTCTTAGAATTTTATTTAAATGAATTGGGTTATCTACATTTGTAATTCCATATTCTGATAAAAGGATAATTTGAGAATTTTTTTTATTATAATATTTTACAAGGTTTTCAACAACCCGGTCAATTTCAGTCAAATCCTTAGAAATTTTTGATATATCTTGACCAAATCTTTGAAGATTATAATCCAAATGGGGTAAGTAAATTAAGGATAATGTAGGATTATATAATTTATCTGTTAAAATAGAGGCATCCGCTATCCATTTACTTGATTTGATCGAAGTCTTAGGTCCCCAAAAATTAAAAAGTGGAAAAGTACCTAATTCATTTTGAATTTTATCTCTTAATTTTGCAGGAAATGAATATATATCTGGAATTTTTCTACCATCAGCTAGGTAATTTGGTCTTGGTGTTAAACTAAAATCAACAGAAGAATACATATTGTACCACCAAAACATATTTGAACAGGTAAAATCACTATTTTCTTTTTTTAAAACATCCCATAATTTTTTTGACTGAACTAATTTGTTAGATTGTTTCCAAAACTTTATTTCGCATTCATCTTTGGAATACCACCCATTTCCAACAATTCCATGAACATTTGGTTTTTCCCCTGTTAAATAATTTGATTGGGCTGTACATGTTACTGCTGGAAAACTTGGTTTAATTCGAATGATATTTTTTTTTTCAGAAAAGGATTTGATAAATGGTGTATTTTCATTTATCAAGTTCTTAGTTAAACCAACAATATTAATAACAACAGTTTTACGCATTTAATAACTTGTTTTGAAACCACTCAATTTCTCGAATTATAGAACTAGCTATTTCAGTTTTGAGAGATGAAGGTAAAACTTCCCATGTATAAGTTTCAATTTCTAGGTGTTCACATAAAGTTTTGTCAATATTTATATAATCAATTACTTTAAGAATATGGTCTTGAGTAGAATATAAATAATCAAATTTTTCTAAAAAAATAGGTACATGAAAATGCGCTCGGAGTTCTTTAAAAGATTTTTGATTTGAAAATAATTCAGGTAAATCTTTAAATGTTTTTACTTTATCATTTTTAAACTCAGTCACTTGATGTAAATAAATAGGCTCATCAAACTTTTTGAGAGAATTCCAAATTATACTTTCATTATTTTTGTTAAAAATAATTTTAAGTGCAGAACTGACTTGAATTTTACCAACTTTAATTTGATATGTCTTGAATTTATTAAAAGTGTGTATAGGATCTTCATAAGCCAAAGAAAAATGACAAATATCATAACAAATAGTTAAATATTTTTGTATACACTCTTTAGCTTTTTTTTCATTTAGTTTAAGTTTTGATTTAATTTTTTTTATACCAATTGGATAAAGAAAGTTTTGAAAAAAATTAATAACATCGTCAGAATTTTCAAGTAGTCCATTAGGTTCTGGTTCAATATCTAAATGTAAATATTTTCTAGTTTTTTTTTCGATTTGATAAAGATAAATGACAATTTCTAACATATTTTCAGCTCCTTTTATAAGAGCTTTATTTTTATCATCGTTATTTTTAAACCATAATTTGTAACTAATTGGTGATGAAGAAATTCCACCATTAATTTTTTTAGGTAACAAATATGCTAATTGATCAAATAATCTTTTGGTATAATCAATTCTTTTTTGACTAGTCCAGTCTGGTTCATGTACCAAATCTTTAACTTTTTTTCCGTGAAAATCTCCATATGGAAATCCATTCATAGTAAAAACATAAATATTTTCTTGATCTAACCAATTTTTAAAATCAATAAGATTGTTCCTAAAATTAAGTTCTTTACTTGCAAGGTTTGATAAACGTAGTCCTAATCCAAAACTTTTATTTGGACTGACTTGTTTTTTTATTTTTGGAACATATTTTTTGATGTTTTCAAAATGAGATTTCCAATCTTCTCCTGAGTGAATATTAGAACAATAAGTAAGATGAAAATTTTTGGATAATAGCATTTACAAATTATAATTTATCTTTTAGAAAGTTTATTAATTGCATTTCGCATAATTTTTAGATCAATATTATTAACATCTATTTTACTTCCAATATTTTTAATTAAAGTAATAGTAAGTTTACCACCTAAATGTTCTCTAAATTCTTGGATCCCACTTAATAATTTTTCCATTTCATTGTTTGTTTGAATTGGAATTTTAATGTCAAAACCTATTTCTTCCAAAACATTTAAGATCCTGAATAAATTTTTGTCAGATAGTAGTCCAATCATATTTGAATAAGTTACATCTAATGCCATTCCCATTGCAACTGCTTCTCCGTGACGTAAATTATAATTTGTTAAAAATTCTAATTTATGTGCTGCCCAATGACCAAAATCTAGAGGTCTAGATGAACCATTTTCAAACGGATCACCACCATTAGTTATATGATCCATATGAATTTCAGCGCATTTATAAATTAAGAATGAAATTTTTTCATAATTTCTTTCTGAAAGTATTTTTGAATTTTTTTCAATATAGTCAAAAAAAGTAGAATCTTTAATCAATGCAACTTTTATAGCTTCAGCAATTCCAGATATCCAATCTCGCTGATCAAGTGTTTTTAAAAAATTTAAATCGTTAATTATCGCATAGGGTGGCGAAAAAGTTCCTAAGAAATTTTTCTTACCGAATTCATTAATACTATTTTTCACACCAACAGCTGCATCATTTTGAGCGAGAACCGTTGTAGGAATTCGAATTAATTTAACACCTCTGTGGGCAATAGTTGATGCATACCCTGCCATATCAATTATAGCACCTCCTCCAATTACAATTATAAATGAATGTCTACATATATTATAATCATTTATCGATTTGAGAATTTTCTGGAAACTTTCTTTGTTATTTTTTTCAATTTCACCTCCCTTGAATATTAAAATTTTTTTTAATTCAATTTTAGTTGAAAATTTTAAACAGTAATCTGCAATTTTCTTCTTGATATTAGGATGTGAATTGTATACTCCATCATCAATTATAAATAGAGTTTTTATAATATTTTTTTCATCGAAACTATTTAGCACATCAAAAAGAAGTGAATTTTTTAAAGAAAATAAGTTTTCAGTAAAATAAAGTGTATAGTCATATTTAACACTAAATGAACGAGAAATTTTTGATAAGGATTTCATTTTTGAATTATGTTACATTAAATATTTTTGAAATATATATCGATAAAGGTAATAATAATAATATAAGAATTCCAATATGCCAACTAGAGTGTGCTATTGCTATTGAACTATTTAAAATAATTATACTTAAAACACCTGATTTAACAGCCTGTTTAATATTTTTTGGAGAATTTAGTTTGAATGCTTTTATTAAAGGTTTAAAAATCATAAATGAAAAAAAAATTAAGAATATTGAAGATAAAATAATCGATTTAAAATTAGTAAAGTGTAAAAAATTTACAAGTAAAATTACTGTTAAATATAAAAAAGCTGAAACAATTAAATTTCTTTTATTATTTCCATAAACTTCCCCTCTACTGATTAGGGTTAATGCAAAAATAAATATTATTGGTATTATAGTATATTCAAAATTTTTTAGTTCACCTAAAATCGAAATTCCAAGTAATAGGTTTAATGCTCTACAAATACCCATATTTAAAGGACCAAAAAAAATATTTTTTTTAAGAAATTTATTATATGAAAAAATTGATGTAAATAAAGTTATTGCAATAATACCAGAAAGTTTGTTTGCTAAAAAAGCTGTTATAATTCCAATTGCTAATAAAATTCCAGCAAAAAATAGTGCATTTTTATATGAAATTTTGCCACTTGGAATTGGCCTCTCAGGTCTTTCTTTTAAATCAATCTTGGAATCAAAAACATCATTTAATGTTATACCTCCAGCATATAATAATATAGATGAAAATATTAAAAATAATTGACTAGGATTAAAAAAAAAAAAATTATTAAAAATTCCTGCTAGAGACATACCAGCTATAACATCAGATGCAGCTGTAGGTAAATTAGCTGGTCGACATAATTGTAAATAAGGATTTATTGAAGAATTATATTTAAATAATTTTATCGATTTCAACTTTGGGTTTTTGCCCTCGTAAAACACTGTTATCATTAAACAGTTTTGTTTGGTCAATTCCAGAAATATTTTTCCAATGGTCTTCTTTCATTTTACCAGATTTTCCAAATACTTCAAGTGCGTTTTCATAACATGTTTTTTTAACATCTTTTTCTGAAATTCCTTTTTGTAGCATAAGAGAGGCAGTTTTTGGTACTGCTAATGGGTCACTTACACCCCAGTCAGCAGAGCTATCAACTATTATATTGTTACTGCCGTATTTTTTAACTATTTCTGTCATCCTCTCATTTCCCATCTTTGAGTGGGGGTAAATAGAAAATGCAGCAATAAAACCTTTATCTAAAACATCTTTAACTGTTTCTTCATTATTATGGTCAATTACTACTCTTGAAGGATCTAGTTTGTGTTCTAAACAAATATCCATACTTTTGATTGTTCCTGATTTTTTATCTCTATGGGGAGTGTGAATTTGAACTAACATTTCAAATTCAATTGCAAGTTCTAATTGTTTTCGAAAATATTTTTCTTCAGATTTCGTTTGGTCATCGTATCCAATTTCACCTACACCTACTACATTTTCTTTATGTAAGTAAAGTGGTAACAATTCCATTACTTGTTCAGCTAGTTCTTCATTATTTGCTTCTTTAGAATTCAAACCAATTGTACAATAATGTTTTATACCAAATTGACTTGCTCTAAATTGTTCCCATCCAACTAAACTACTAAAATAATCTTGAAATGAACCAACTTGAGTTCTTGGTTGACCTAACCAAAAAGAAGGTTCAATAATTGCAACAATGCCTGCATTTGACATTGCTTCATAATCATTAGTGGTACGAGATGTCATATGTATATGTGGATCAATGAATTGAAATTTTTTACTCAATTTTTAAAATTCTCCCATGTTAGTTTATTTGATAAAATTAAATTTTTTAATTTTGGATATTTATCTAGTTTTTTTTTTGCTAAGTCATTATTTGAATGATAACAACATAGTGCTGCAGCTTTATTTTCTTGAATATTTTTACTCTTGAATAAAACGTTCATATCTTTTAATAATATTTCATTTAAAAATTGAGTAGTCGGTTGCCATATTTCAGGATTTATATCTCGTGATGCAGCCCATCTCTCATGAGCGTAGTCAGAAATAATTCGAGCAAGATCCTTATTAGCTCTTTTTTCAATATTTAAAATATCTTTAATGTTTCTTTCCATAAAAGCAGCTTTCAAATACATTTGATTCCATTCTTCATTTGTAAAATATAAAGAGGGGTATGGATTATTAATGGCAATTGCATCAAAAACCGACGAAATATTTGTTCTAAGGGCATCTACAGCATGAAAATGAAAATCTTTGGGTTCTGGTAAAAAAATTAAAAATTTTAGAAAAGTTTCCATTTCTCTTTTATCTGCAATATGAATTAAATTTTTTACTTTATCTAAAAAAAAATCTCTTTTTTTCTTTAGAACTTTTACCAACATATAAATTCTGGATAATTCTAATAAATTAGCTTTTTGGATATTTATATAACTTAATTCTTCTTTATTATTTTCATAAGTAAAATTCAATTCTTTTATTTTTGTACCACATATGCTGTACATTAAAAATAAATCTTTGGATGATTCATTTTTAATAATGTAATTCAATTTTTCAGAGTACCAATCCCAAATTTTATCTTTTAAATTATTTTTTAAAAGTTTTTTAAGGTGTTTTGATTTAAAATTTTTTGTTTCAATCATAAATAAGTTGATGATAGATATATTAAAAATTCAAAAAAAATTATTCTTTAGAATTTTTTTGCCCGTAATAAGCATTTGGGCCATGTTTTCTTAAATAGTGTTTTTTTTGAATGTAATCAGGTAATTCACCAATATTGGAATTTAGATTCATAGAATCCAAAGCCATTTTAGCAACTCTTTCTAAAATTAATAAATTTTTTACTGAATCTTTTGGGGATTTTCCCCATGAAAATGGAGCGTGTCCAGATAATAGAATTGCAGGATTTTCTAGCGGTTTTAAATTTTTAAATCTTTCAATGATTACTTTCCCAGTATTCCTTTCATAGTGTTCTTCAACTTCTTTTTTTGTTAAGTGTCTAGCAATTGGAATATTACCATTAAAATGATCTGCATGGGTAGTACCTAAACAGGGAATTTCTTTACATGCTTGAGCAAAAATTGTTGCAAATATGCTGTGGCTATGGGCTATACCATTAATATCTTTAAAGTGATTATATAAATAAGCATGTGTAGGACTATCAGATGAAGGGTTTAAAGAACTTTCATTCGATTCATTTTCTAAATTAACTACAACCATATGATCAGGAGTTAGTTCATTATAATTTACTCCACTAGGTTTAATGACCATTTTATTTGATTTTCTATCAACACCGCTTACATTTCCCCATGTTAATGTTACTAGATCATATTTAACTAAATCCATATTAGCATTATAAACATCGTTTTTTAATTTAGAAATGACATCCATTTAGCTTGTGCCTTTAACTTTTCTTTGCATATCTCTAACTTCTAATAAATCCTTCATAATATTAAACATACTCCCAGATGATTCTTTTGTTCCAAAAGAATCATGAAGTTTGCTATAAATTTTGTATAATTTTATATATATATCATGGTTCTCAGCAATTGGATTGTATGTTTTATCTGTTCCAGTCATGTAATCCTGTGCATCAGAAACATTTTTAAACTCACCAGCAGAAATTGCACCAAAAATCGCTGCACCTAAAGCTGGAGTTTGATGACTTTTTGAAACTTTCATCGGAATTCCAGTAACATCAGCATAAATTTGCATTAGAAAAGGACTTTTTATAGCTAAGCCTCCACAGTTGACTATTTCTTTAACTTCAACATCATATTCTTTTATTCTATTTATAATTTTTAAAGCGCCAAAAGCAGTAGCCTCAACCAGTGCTCTAAAAATTTCATGTGGACTAGTATGTAAAGTTTGCCCTACCATTAAACCAGTTAGTCTAACGTCAGTTAATATTGTTCTGTTCCCATTATTCCAATCCAAAGCCATTAACCCTGATTCACCTGGCAATAATTTTTCCGCTTCTTTTTGAAGATTTTCAAATTTTTCATCAAAATCAATATTTCCTTCTTCATCTATTTTTCTTGATCCATATTTTGAAGGTGTTAAATGATTTACGAACCATAAAAATATATCTCCGACTGCAGATTGACCGGCTTCAATACCATAGTGACCTTCCATAACTGAACCATCAACCACACCACAAACACCCGGGATATCATTTAATTTATTTTTATTATTTTGCACCATTATATCACAAGTGCTTGTACCCATAATTTTGACTAAAGTACCTTCTTTAACACCAGCTCCAACTGCTCCCATATGTGCATCAAATGCTCCCACTGCAATAGAAATTCCTTCTTTTAAATTTAGTTTTTTTGACCACTCTAAATTTAGTTTTCCGGCTTCTGTTTCAGATGTGTAAACTTTGTCAAATAAGTTTTGTCTAAGATCAACGAGTTTTGAATCAAGTTGCTCAATAAAACCAATATCAGGAAGACCGTTCCAATCAGTGCTATACATAGCTTTATGACCAGCAGCACAAACACTTCTTTTTATCTTATTTGGGTTTATTTCTCCTGTTAAAACAGCAGGTATATAATCACAAAGTTCAACAAAACTATATGCTTCATCAAAAACAGCAGGGTCAATATTTTTACAATGTAAAATTTTGCTCCAATACCATTCAGAAGAATAAGTTCCACCTATTTTGTCAAGGTATGCAGGTCTAATTTCTTTTGCTAAGAGAGTTATCTGTTCTGCTTCTTTAAAACTTGTATGATCTCTCCATAACCAACACATTGCATTTGGATTATTTTTAAATTTATCCAAAAAGGACAATGGATTACCTTTTTTATCAACTGGAATAGGACTACTTCCGGTAGTATCTACTCCAATACCAACAATATTATACGAATCAAAGGAGGAATCTTTCTTTTTTGCTTTTTGAATTGCTCCCGAAATTGTAGCGGTTATACCATCTAAATAATCCTTAGGGTTTTGTCTTGCTAAATTAGGATCTGAATTATCTAAAATTATACCATTTTCACCACTAGGATATAAAAAAACAGATGAAGCAAGTTCGGTTCCATCACTTATGTCAACAATTAACGCTCTGCAAGAGTTTGTACCATAATCAAGACCAATTGTGTATTTTTTCATTTTATTATTCCTTGATACAATCAATCAATTTTCTTGTAAAAACTTAGTGGTTTCACTATTAAACAACTCAAGATTTTCCCAATGACAGGCATGGCCTGTTTTTGGGATTCTAAGTATTTTACTGTTTGAGATTTTTTCATTTAAAGTTAAAGAAAAAGCTAGTGGAGTAAATATGTCATTTTCACCAACGACTATAAAAGCAGGAATGTTAATTTCATTTAATCTATTTAATGAGTTATGGTTCATGCATGCATTTAATTGACCATCAAACCCATTCTCTGATTGAGGTTTAGGATTATTTCTTGCATCAATTTGACCTTGTTTGAGATCTTGTATATTTTTTCCAAAATAATCTGTAGCAAATATCCATAATTGTATTAATTCCATAAAATCACCTGGATCACAGACTTTTCTTAATTTTATTAAATTTTCATAAACAGAAACTGCATATTGATCAAATTTTCCCCAAGTGCTAATTAATACCATACTTTTTACTTTATTTGGATGATTTAAAGCTAAACTCTGCGCTATTGTTCCTCCCATTGAAATACCAGCAATTCGACAAGATTGAATATTTAATTCGTCCATTAAACCAGCTACATCATTTGCCATCATTTCACTACTATATGGACCTTCTGGTTGATCTGAATTTCCAACTCCTCTATTATCAATCATTATGCATCTAAAATGTTTTGAATATTCGTTCACATGTAATTCCCATAATGATCCCGGGGCTCCAAAACCCATTATAAGAATTAAAGGTTCACCAGTTCCTTTTTCTTCATAGTACATTTTAATTCCATTTGTTTTTATGTATGGCATAATATTCTCCAAATATTAATTGTTAAACTTTAAGTATAATTAAAATCCTCTGGCTGCTAAATTATTTAATCTTTTAGAAATATCACTAATACCATCAATCATCAAGTCATGATATTTTTTACCATTTGTTGTATCAACCCCATGTCCATCTCCAAGATCTCTTAATGGTTTTAATGCTTCATCATTATGTTGAAAAATTTCAACAAGTGCATATTTTAATTTTCCAGTTTTTACACATTCTGATAATAATGTACCTATCCATCCATCATCTGAACTTAAACAGCCCCTGGTAGTTGGAGCAGATGCATGAAAAATTCCTAGTTCATCAGATTTAGCTATTTCGTGAATTATATTAATATTTTCAATCATATTAAGATCGGAGTCCCCACAATGAGATGAATCAATTAAAACTTTAAAAAAAGGGTAACCTATTGATTTATTCATCCCTTTTACTAAATCCCATGATTTTTGAAGGTTTGTAAACGTTTGAAATTCACCTAACCTTAAAAATTCAATATTCCATTCTTTAATTGATGAATTTTTTATATCAGCTTCATTAAAAACTCTAGTATGTAACTTTATATTTTGTGATATTGCTGCTAAATAATCTTTACCTACTTTAGGTTTATCATCTTTTTTCATCCATTCTTCTATTGAAGTTGAAGAGCAAATTTCTATGTTATGTTTTTTTGCGGCATCGACACCTGCTAAAAGCATATCAACTACTTTATCTTCATCTTTAGGGTTCATTGGATCAGCACCTCCAACCATTAAAATAAATAAAACATTTAATTCAAGTTTTTTTAAGTTCTCAACTAATTCTGAAAGATCGTTTTGGTTGAGACCAGGAAAATAAGAAACTTGAACGGTATCTATCTTTATGTGGGAACTTATTTTTAAATGTTTTAATCCATCAACAAGTACTAATTCTCCATTTTCATTTCTAGGTAAATTACCTTGCTCATCAGGCACTGCACCACCAACAAATTTTAAATAAGTAGTTAAAACTCCAATTTTGGTTTTTCCATTAACGTCAATGTAATTTTTGAACATTTATATTTATATAAAGGCTGCTAAGTTTTAGCAGCCTTTTTTTCTTCAACTAAATTAATAGGTTTATATCCTCCTATAGAATTGAAGTAAAATACTAATCCTCCAAAAACTATAAAAAGAATACCTGGAAATACAGTAGCAAACCTTAAAACATCTCTTCCAGCTTGAATGTCAGCAGTTGAGTACATATCATTTAGTTCTGTTTGTTCTTCAGCTGATGCTCCTGATGTGCTGTTTATGTAACTATCTTTTAATTCTGGAATTATAGCATCGTTTTTCATCCATAGGAAAGATTTCTCTTGAGATGCAGCTTCAGCAAATATAGGATCTTTTTCAGTAATTTGAGAATGAATAGAGTTATCAAATGCTACACCTAGAACTTGAGCCCCTATAATACCATTAAACAATAATCCTAAAGCAGAAACTGTGTTTAAAGTTAAAGCACCTCCTTGAGGATACCTCTCAGATGTAAAACCTAATATACAGGGCCAATAAAATGTTTGACCTAAAGCATAAATGATAAAAGCAATTAGAATTGCTAAACCTGATGCAGAAGATAACCAAAAAAGACCTACAGCAGAAAATAAACCACTTACGCATAAAATCGTGACGGGAGTACCAAATTTTAAAATTGTTCCAGCTTGCAATCTAAGAATCATCATGATGCTTGCTGAAAAAATTATTGAAAATATAGGGTCAATTCCAAAACCACTTACAACTGGTGTCATTAATTTTTGAATCCAACTATCAGTACCTAATTCAGCTGTTGCAATTGGCAACATTAGTAAACATAATAAAAAGAAAATTGGTTGACCAAGAGATTTAGTATAAAACCCGAATGCTCCACCCATAACTAGACCTAAAATTATACTAATTGTAAACCAATTTCCGGGAACATTAAAAGATGTGAATAGAGGTAAAACGTTACCTATTTCATAAGTTAGTAGACCACATGCAATTGTAGCAGTTAAAAAACCAACTTGTTTTAACATATCCATAAATGGCACACCTGCTTGAACTCTCTCATCAACAGGAAAAACACTTTTTAAAAGCATAAATCCATAAATGACAGCTGGAACTGCAATCCAAAGAGAATGTATATTCCAACCAACAAAAATTCCTTTTGTTAGAAATATCATTAAACTACCACTTATTAGTCCTGCAGGCCATGCAGCATGAAGAATTGCTAACCATTTAGTTTTTTCTTTTGGATAGATTGCTGCACAAACAGGGTTTATAACAGCTTCAACTATTCCATGACCAAGTCCCATAAAAACAGCAAAAAGATATAGCATGCCAAATGAGTTAGCAAAAAATGTTCCTAATCCTCCAACTATTTGTAATGCAGCTGCTGCAAACATTGGTGCTTTATAACCAGTTTTATCTACTACAAGACTAAAACCAATCATAGTAATTGCAACTGGCCAAAATTGTGCTCCAACAATTTGACCAATTTGAAGATTAGTTAAACCAAGCTCAGAGCCATAAACGCCACCCATAGCAATTCTAAATGCTAAAGAAACACCCGCTGCAGCTAAAGAAAGAAAACTTGCCCAAAAAATGGTATTTTTTTCTTTTTCAGATAAATCAGCACCTGTTATTATTTTATTCATATAAACCCCCTATTTTACTCATCTAGTGGTTGTAACCATATATTTGAGTATCTTATTTTTGATAAATCGGATTGAATTCGAATAGGACCTTTTTCAACGATTTTACTCGTTTTCATTTTTGAAGGGTCCCAATCCAATACGATCATTTTTTTTGAAAGTTTTTCGCCAGAAATTAATTTTTTAACATCACTGTCTTTTAAAGATTTATTGTAGAAAGTAAGTTTTCTAATTTCTCCATTAAACACCTCAGCAGGAAATGGATCAGGTAATTCAGAGGCACCCAGTTTAAATACTTTTGATGATTGACCTACTCTAAAAACTAAATCGGAAACAGAATCAACAATATCATTTTCAATCTCATTAATAAACTTTCCATCTATATATAATTTAAGACGTCCGTTTTTTGAAGATAAAATGACATTATGCCAATTATTATCACTTAAATTAAATTCTACATTATCAGGCTCATATAAAAATTTATAGCCATCAAGCCAATTTGATCCAGGAGCACCACCGCCATCTCTATAAACGAGCATATTATCCCACCATAATCTTAAACCTTTTGAACCATCTGTCCATCTTTCATTCATAGGTGCACTACTAAATAAATATCCTCCCTCTGATGTTTTAAATTCAGTTTCAACAGCCCAATTTTTATTATTAAGGTTATATTTTGATGAACCTTCTTTTTCATTTGACATAAATAGTGTGCTAACATTTCTTATGCCATAAGGAGTTTTTCCTACTTTTGGAACTACTTTATCATGAATTTTAACTCCATTTAAATAAACTGTTATTTCAGGCTTTCCTCCTTGGTAATGACGATATTCAATATCAAGAGATTGCCATGTATTAATTTTTTTTGAGGGATTTGATGATGGTGCTATTATGCTAAAAATCGAACCATTACTAATAATGGTTGGATCTTTTTCATAAGAATCTTTTATTTCTATTTCATATTTTCCGTTTAGAAAAATCCCACCAGTCCCTTTAAATTTTTCAGGTACATAATCTGGTTCGTTTGGAATTAGAAAATCTACATGAAGCTTATAATTACCATAATCTTCTCTTGTCATTATACTGCCATAACCTGGTTTTGCTTCTAATGACCCGTCAATAATTTCCCATCTTGCTTCATCGTATGGAGGGGAAGGAGAAACAGCTCTGGCATCTGGAAGCATTGCAACTGGTCTGACACTTAAATCCCAATGTCTCCATTTTGATTTATCTTTACCATCAAAGAGAATTACAGCATTTTCAGGTATATTTGTTGATGGAGCTACTGGAATTTGCATTTTCTCAAATTTACCGTTTAAAATTACAGAGTTTTCTATTGCAAGATCTTCCTGTGGTCTATTATGAGGATTATTATTTAAAACACCAAAAGATCCAACATCAAATGGTGATTCGTTTTCATAAAACGATAAATCTCTATTATCAAGAACACCATGTTCAGGAACTTCTCTATCAAGTGCCCAATAAATAGCATTATAGATCATATTTATAAAATCTGGATGTCTAAATTGTTCTAAACCACCTAATGATGTATACATTAATTTTTGACCTTTTTTGTATTCATTTATCCATGTTACTGGTTGAGCTGGGCCATTAACGCCTGTTTTACCCATCATTAAGGGTGTGGCAGTATCATTTAAAGGAGCTGTGATATAAATTCCTGCTCTGTCATTCCAAAACCTAAATTTTGGAACTCCTCTTAAAATTGGATGATCTAATTGATCGCCATCAACTATGGTCGTAGTTCCTTCCTCATTTCCAGCATGCCCTTTATAATGACCTCCGAAAAAAGGTACAAACCAATCTTTTTTATCCATTGGCCACATACCATGACTAGTTGTTCTTAGAGCGATAGCTGGTTTCCCTGAATCAAAATATTCTTGAAGAAGTTCATATTGTTCGGGTGGTGGAATTCTAAAACGAATATGCATTACCAATAAATCTGCATCTCTAATTGCCTCAAGCCCTTTTATTTCATCAAATTCAGGAATAGTTACTTCGCCAGGCATATCATAATCAGTTACTCCTGATCTCCATGAATGTATTACTGTGGCTTTAATATTGAATCTTCTCTCAAGATCATCTGCAATTTTTGGCAATGACCAATGTGCACCATATTCTTCTTCACCAGCCCAAAAAACTACATGAGGCTTATGATCATCGGAATGACCTAATGAAATAAAAAAATAATTAATAATTATTATAGTGATTAGTTTGTGAAAAGAAAATTTTGATTTGTGCATAAAAGTTTTATCCTTAGTAAAATAGTATGTAAATGATTGAATTCTAAATTTAGAAGCCCAGACGACTTTAAAAATTTTCTATGAAAATTTCAAGTAATTAAAATTCAATCTTTTTTTAAATAATTATCTTCTCATTCTTTCAATGAATCTATAATTTTGTAATTCATTGCTATGGGTTGAATGTATTAATCGAAAATTTGATGACCCATTCACATCACAAAAAACAAATATAACACCACCTTCAATACTATGATATCTCCAAATTTCATTTGGTCTTATATCTCCATCATACTGATCTTGCATAATTTCATCTGGTTTTCCATGAGCAATATATACTCTTCCTCTATCAGTTTCATATCCTTTTTTTAGTCCCACAGAGTACTTTTTATTTACGAATCCTACTCTTTTCATAGTTTCAACCCTGGTTTCATTCTCAATTGTTGATGGATCAGAATCAATTAAACTCCAAAACTGTGTAAGAAAATCAACTTTTTCTTCATGGGATATTAATTTTTTATAATTTCTTTTTTCTCTTCCAGTTGCAAAATGTTTGATAATTTTAAATTCCTCATCTAGACTCTCAATCGATTTAATACCTATTTTAGCTTTTAAAAATTCAACATTTGATAATTTTGCAGAATTGGTAGTAGCAACGAAATCACTTACAATATTAAATTTTTTTTGTTTACCTAACATATAAACTCCCATTGAGTCCTCAAAAATAACTTCAAGTAGGTATTCTCCATTTATCAAGTTATTTACAGAAATCATTCCAAAAAGTTGGTTAATATTTTTATTTAAAATTTTATTATAATTTTCAGAAATTATTTTTTTCCCACTAAAATCTTTAACAAATATTTTAATTCCAATATTTGATGATGCTTTTTTATTTAAATTAAATACTTCAAGATAATAGTATAAGTTTTTATTTTCTTTCCCATAGTTTCTACTTGGATTTGGAATAACTTCTATAGAATCTTTAACGAATGATTCAAAACTTTCTTTTGATTTATTTTTAATTAAATATGCAACTTCTATATCACTTACGTAATTGTTTTCTCGTGTAATTGCAATTTCATTAATTTGAGATTTAATATTTATTTTATTTTCAGAGTTATCTTTATCAAAAATATTAGCATTAAAATTTACTGCATCATTATTGATTAATATTTGGAATGCATTTTGGTAAAATTTGTTATTTTTTAATGAGTTGACATCTTCAACGGTATGAGAAATTGAAAAATTCAAATCTTTAATTTTCTTATTTCTTTTATTTAAAATTTCAATATTGACTAGCAGATTTGCTATCCATTTATTATTATGTTCATTATAATTCAATGTTGATTCATCAAAAGAAATATAAATTTCAAGAATATTTTCTTTATTATTTTTTTTAAAGACTGCGTGATCAGCATCAATAATTATTTGTTTTTTTTCAAATCCATAAAGATTTTGATTGATTATTAAGAAAAATAATAGTTTTAAAAAAAAATATTGCATTGATGATAATGAAAAACTAATATTATATGGGCTATGTGATTTCAATTTTAATTGTCAAATCATTTTTTTACGTTTCACAAAAATTATAATGTAATTATGATGTGGAATATATAAACATTATTTTACATGTAAAAGGAGCTTCAAATGTTTAAAAAAATTTCTTTTTCTTCAATAATGATATTTTTCTTAATAAGTTGTTCAACTAATTCTTCTTCAAGTTATGAAACTCAACAATGGATGGTTTATGAGGGTGGTGAAGGTCCTGGGAAAGGTAAACATGTTGTTTTTATAAGTGGAGATGAAGAATATCGATCTGAAGAAGCATTACCGCAATTAGCGAAAATTTTTTCTAAACATCATGGTTTTAAATCAACAGTTTTGTTTTCAATAAACAAAAAAACAGGTTTAATAGATCCTGAAACATTAAATAATATTCCTGGTTTAGAAGTGTTGGAGTCTGCAGACTTAATGATTATGGCTTTGAGGTTTAGAGAATTACCAGATGACCAAATGAAACATATAATTGATTATACCAATTCAGGAAAGCCAATTATAGGTTTGAGGACTTCAACTCATCCTTTTAATTATGTTAAAGACAAAAAAAGTAAATATTACAAATATACATTTAATCATGAAGAATTTGAGGGAGGTTACGGTAGACAGGTTCTTGGTGAAACTTGGGTAAGTCATCATGGAGCTCATGGTAAAGAAAGCACTAGAGGTTATGTAGCAAAAGGAATGGAGAATCATCCTATTGTTCAAGGAACTGAAGATATATGGGGTCCGACTGATGTTTATGGAATTAATGATCTCACTGGAGATAGTGAGCCATTAATTATGGGTCAAGTATTAACTGGAATGAATCCTTCCGATCCAGATAAGGAATCAATTTCACAAATGCCAATTGCATGGATCAAATCATACACAGGTGAAACTGGTAACAAATCCAAAGTATTTACTTCAACAATGGGCGCTGCAACAGACTTTGAAAGTGAAGGCTTGAGAAGACTTTTAGTTAATGCAGCTTATTGGGGTTTAAATATGGAAAATCAAATACCTGAAAGATCAAATGTTGATATTGTAGGAAAATTTAATCCTACAGATTATGGTTTTGGAACACATGTTAAAAATATCAAGGTTTCATCTCACGCAATGGATTAATTAATGCATATGAGACTATTTTATCTTTTCATTTTTTTTATTTTATTTAATGGTTGTTCAAATTCTGACAATAAAAGTATTAATTCAAATGAAATCAACGTTTTAATTTGGGATGAGCAACAATCTGAACAAAAAGAAGCATATGATAAATTCATAGGTGAGGTGATTGCTGATCATTTAGATAAAAACCCTAAAATTAATACTAAAAGTGTTAGCATTGATGATAGTGAATACGGATTATCAGTTGAGTTATTAGATTGGTCAGACATAATTATATGGTGGGGTCATGTTCGACATGATGACATTCCTGATGAGACAGTAGATGAAATACTTAAAAGATTAATTAATGGTGAGCTTGACTTTATTGCTCTTCATTCAGCACATTGGGCAAAGCCCTTTATGGAAGCAATGAATTACAAAACAATATCAAATATTAAAGATAATAACCCTGAATATTTTGATAATTCTGATTATTCGATAAATTATATAGAGCCATTTGTTGATAGATATGCTCCAGAAAGAAAAGATGTTTTAACTCCCAGAGCGGAACTTAGAAAATTTCCTTCTGGAAAAATAAATGTAAATATATATTTACCTAATAGTTGTTTTCCTGCTTATAGGCCAGATGGAAAAAGTAGTTTTATTCATTCGCTGAAAACTGAACATCCAATTATGAAAGGTATTCCTCAAAAATTTGAGATTGCTTCAACTGAAATGTATGATGAACCATTTCATGTTCCTGAACCAGATGAGGTGGTATTTGATGAAAGATGGGAAACAGGTGAATGGTTTAGAAGTGGGGCAATTTGGAATATAGGTAAGGGACAGTTGTTTTATTTTAGGCCAGGACATGAAACTTATGATGTTTTTGACAATCAAAATGTATTAAAAATAATTGAAAATTCATGTTTTTGGATGTTTGATTCATAGATTTTTTTATATATACCTTTAATTTGCAACTTTCTCTTATGAATTAATGTTATTGTATTAGTTATGCTTTTAAAAAATATATATATAGCCTTTATTATTATTTTATTTAGTTGTAGTCCAAAAAATAACGATATTTCTAAATCATCCCTTTCTTTTAAGAATGTAACTATTTCTTCAGGATTAGGAGATTATAAACATAATAATGGTGCTTTCGGAAAAAAATGGTTTCCTGAGCCAATGGGTCCAGGAGGTGGATTTATAGATTATAATGGTGATGGATGGGATGATTTATTACTTGCGAATCATTCTTCTTGGGAAAATGACAAAGAAAAGAAATTTTCTGCATTAAGACTTTTTGAAAATAATCAAGATGGAACTTTTACAGATAAAACTATTGAAGCAGGTCTAAATGAAATATACACTTATCCACTTGGCATTTGTGCTGCCGATTATGATAATGATGGAGATCAAGACTTTTTTTTGACAACTCTTTATGAAAACATGTTATTTAATAATCATAATTCAAAATTTAATGAGGTTGGGGAAAAATCAAATATAGCAAATCATCGAGCATTAAGCACTTCAGCAATTTTTTTTGATTCTGATAAAGATGGTTGGCTTGATTTATATGTTGGAAATTATACTGAGTGGAGTCCAGATACAGATGTTTGGTGTACTTTTCAAGGTAAAAAAGGTTATTGTACACCTGAGGTTTATGATGGTGTTCCCAGTAGATTTTATAGAAATAACAGAGATGGAACTTTTACAGATCAAACATCAGTAGCGGGTTTTTCACCTGCTCCAGGGAAAACTCTGGGTGTTTCAGAACTTGATTTTAATAAAGATGGATTTCCAGATCTTGCCGTTGCAAATGATCTTGCAAGAGATTTATTATATGAAAACAATAAAGATGGTACATTTAATGAGATTGGAACTATAACTGGTATGGCTTATGACGAAATGGGGAAGGCTAGAGCTGGTATGGGTATAGATGTAGGTGTAGTTGATACTACAGGTGAGCCAACAATATTTGTTGGAAATTTTCAAAATGAAATGTTTAGTGTTTACCAGTATAATCCAGCAGGTTATTTTACAGATATTGCAGCTAAATCCCGACTTGGAAGAGAAAGTTTAAAGGTGCTAACATTTGGAATGTTTTTAGTAGATATAGATTTAGATAGCGATTTAGATTTATTTGCAATTAATGGTCATATCCAAGTAGAAATTGAAAGCGATAATAATGAATTTGAATTTAGACAATTACCACAACTTTTTTTAAATAACGGAAATGCAGTATTCACACTTTTTGATAGTGATAAAAATAATGCTTTTGATGAGCCAATTGTAGGAAGAGGTGGAGCATTTTCTGATTATGATAAAGATGGTGATATTGATATTTTGTTAACAGAGAATTCTGGGGGAATTCATCTTTGGAGAAATGATATAATTAATAAGTTTACACCAAATAATGATTTAAATTATTTGAGAATAAAATTAAAAGGAAACAATTCAAATCAAAATGCTATAGGGTCTGTTGTTAGTTTATATGTTGATGGGGAAAAAATATCTAGAAGAGTAAAAACGGGTTCTTCATATTTATCTCAATCAGAAAAAATTGTAACTTTCGGTCTAGGAGAATTAGAACAAATTGATTCACTTAAAGTAAATTGGTCAAGTGGTAAAAAAAGTATTTTTCACAATCTTGCTTTAAATAAGGAAATTGAAATTTTTGAGTAAATGGACTGTAATATTATTTTTTTTAATTTTTTCTGCTTGTGAAAAAAAAGATAAACAAAATCAAATTTCTTTAAGTCAAAAAGAATTAGCATCAAAAGGAGTAAATTTTCTTAATATTTCAAAAAACCTTTTAAAAATCAAACAATTTGAGCAATCACTTTTAATGATTGATTCAGCAGAAATTTTTATTCCTAATTATATTGGTGTACATTTTTTGAGAGCAAAAGTATTTGACGAATTGAAGATGTTTGACTTATCTAAAGAGAGTTATGAAAAAGTATTAACGATTAATTCAAAATATCCTGGAGCAAATTTTAATCTTGGAAATAATGCTTTAATTGTTTCAAAATTTGAGGAAGCTTTAAATTATTTTAATAAAGAATTGGATGTAAATGAAACACCTAAGACTTGGGTTAGTATTGCTATTGTTCATACAAATTTATATCAACCTGATAGTGCTGAATTTGCATTAAAAAAAGCACTTAGGTTGGATGATAAATATTCTAAAGCATTAATTTTATTGGGTCAATTCTATAAAGATTCTGGAGAAATAGACGAAGCGATTAATTTTACTAGAAAAGCACTTGATTTAGAACCACAAAATATTGATTATCAATATTTTTATGGATCACTTTTATTTCAAAATAGTGATTTTAAATTAGCTTTACCATTTTTGCAAAACGTTGTCAAACAAAAACCTTGGGACTATTGGGCTTATAACAACTTAGCACAGACTCTAATTAGAACTGGTAAAAAAGCAGAAGGTGAAATAATGTTAATTTTATCTGATAGTTTAGAAAATAAAAATTCAATAATTGATTTAGCAAAAAATCAGGCTCAATCAAACCCTTATAATGTTGTTAATTGGATCAAACTTGGTGATGATTTAAGAAGTGTAGGTAGAAAAAACGAAGCTCTTGATGCTTACAAATCAGCTTTGTTTGTTGATCCAAAAAATGAATTTCTTACAGAAAATGTTGCATTGTTTGCATTGGATTTAAAAGATACTATTTCTGGTGTTCATCTATTAGAGAAAGTGGTTAGCTTGAATGATAAAAATGCAAATGTTTGGTTCAATTTAGGAATTATTTATGCGCATCAAAGTAAATATGTACAATCCAAAAATGCTCTTGAAAAAAGTTTAGAACTGAAACCAGATGATAAAACAATCATTCAGCATTTAAATCAAGTTAAAGAATGGGTTAATTAATTTCAACTTTTTGAATTGTTTTGTTCTTCTGTTCTTGTATAAATTAATCTTCCTGATTCATAGTATTCTCTTTTCTCAAATTCTCCATTTCTGTCCCAATAAATCCAATCACCTTCTCTTTTTCCTGAATCAAAAATTCCTTCGTTCTGTTTTACTCCATTGTCATACCAAACTTTAGCTTGTCCATTTGGTTCACCATTGACTAATGTAGTACTACCTTTAATTTGACCATTAGGCCAATATTGATTCCAGGTTCCATTGCCTGAACCATTTTTAAACATACCTTTTGTTCTTAAATTTCCATTCGAGTACCATTCATAAGTAAGGCCTTCAAGTTTTTTATTTAAAATTGTTCTGACACCTCTTTTTTGTCCATTTTCATACCAATATGTCCATGTACCATCCATTGAGTTTTTATTTCTAGTGCCTTGAAGTTTTTTGAATCCATTATGATACCACTCAACATGACGTCCATGCATTTCTCCATTTTTATAATTCCATTGGGCTCCAGGTTTACCATCAGTAAACCATTCTTGTTGTAGGCCATCCATTTCATTATTTTTATAAATATACTTTTTTAATAAAATTCCGTCCTCACTCCAGTGTTGATGAATACCATGCATTAAACCATTTTTAAAATAACCTTGAGATTTTATCGCTCCATTTTTGTACCATGATGTCCATTTACCTTCTTTTTCTCCTTCAAAAAGTGCACCTTGTTCTTTTTTTTCACCTGAATCATAGTAAATTGTATCAATGTTTTTATTAGATGTATTGTTGTTTTGACAAGAAATAAGAATAATGCTTAGTATAATAAATTGTTTTTTCATAACGATCCTTTTAGTTAGAAGTAGCTCAAAATTACTAATTT